>Ga0315280_10000552_pt1 | contig 69250 bp, 49 predicted proteins | sample YL17G06_40_MG_FD_203697 | JGI IMG/M metagenome (GOLD analysis project Ga0315280, IMG submission 203697) | Sediment microbial communities from Yellowstone Lake, YNP, Wyoming, USA - YL17G06_40 | ecosystem: Environmental > Aquatic > Freshwater > Lake > Sediment | place: USA: Wyoming | collected... | reverse complement strand
TCGGGTGCTTCGCGCACCCAGGCCTGTAATTCCTCAGTCGCTAACCAGGGTTGGATCACGGCAGGTAGGCGCATTGCAACCCCCGCCGCAATTATCTAATACTCTATGTTTGATGTCAAACTGGTATTACACATTGTGACACACGGCGGCGCGCGAATCAACCGCGCACTCCATTCTTCTTCAACCGCGGTCCAGGTTGGTGAGGCCGTATTGGCGGGCCAGCGCGATGGCGCGCTGGTACTCGGCCGCGGTGATGCGGCGGGACAACTCCGGATACTGCCGGGCGCGGTGCTCGGGATGGTACTGGGCCATGATGTTGACGTAGGTGCCGCGGGTTAGCCGCTCGGCCACGTACTTCACGAATTTCTCGGTGCCCGCGATGTCTTCAGGCAGCACCAGATGGCGGATGATGAGGCCGCGCAGCCCCACGCCCCGCTCGTCGACCGTTAACTCGCCCACCTGCCGGTGCATTTCCTCGATCACCGCCGCCGCCACCTCCGGGTAGTCCCGCGCTTCGGCCGAGTACTTCGCCGCCTTCTCGGGATCGGTGTACTTGTAGTCCGGCAGGTAAATGTCGACGATGCCGTCGAGCAGGCGAATGACCTCCAGCGAGTCGTAGCCGCCGGTGTTATAGACCAGCGGCAGGCGCAGGCCCATGCGGATGGCGTGGCGCAGGCCGCTGACGATGTTGGGCGTCACGTGCGTGGGGGTGACCAGGTTGATGTTGTGGCAGCCGCGCTCCTGGAGCGACAGCATCAGCCGCGCCAGTTGCTCGTCGCTGATGTACTGGCCGTCGCCGCGGTGGCTGATCTCCCAGTTCTGGCAGTACACGCACAGCAGGTTGCAGTGGCTGAAGAAGATGGTGCCGGAGCCGCCGCGGCCCACCAGCGGGCGTTCCTCGCCATGGTGCGCATGAGCCGAGGAGACCTTCAGCCGGCTGGTGGCCTGGCAAACGCCCTTCTCGCCCTTGCGGCGGTTGGCGCCGCAAGCCCGCGGGCACAGCCGGCAACTGCTGAAGATGGCCTGCAATTGTTTCTCGCGCTCGGCCAGTTCTCCGGTGCGCTCCAGTTTCATGTAGGCGGGAAGGAAAGCGCTCCGGTTCATGCGTGGCAAGTCCGCCTCCGGCGCCGGACGCGAGCAGGCCGCCGGCAACAACCCCGTCAGGCCCAGGGCTGCCGGCGAGTTGCGAAGAAAGTGCCTGCGATCCATGGCCGTTACCCGTGTGGCCCGATTGTACACCAAGTCAGCGGGACGGCGGGCAGTAGGCGGTAGGCAGTAAGCAGTAAGCAGTAAGCAGTAGGCAGTAAGCAGTAAGCGGGCTCCCGGGCAGGTGCCGGAGGCAGGCATGTTGCTCCTGCCTCCTGCCTCCTGCCTACGGCCTGCTGCCTACGGCTTCCCGCACCCAGGCCAGGCTGTTCTCGATCATCGGGCCGCCCTGCCCCTCGCACTCCATACTGAGCACGCCATCGAAGCCGCTTTCCGCCAGCAGCGCCAGGCAGCGCCGGATATTGTCGGCGTTGACGCCCTCCCCGACCGCGCAGTGGCTCACGGCAATTCCGGTCAGTTCACCACGCGCGGCGGCGGCCAGACTCGGGCTGACGTCCTTGATATGGACATGAGTGACCTTCTTGGCGAAGCGCGCCAGGAACGCGACCGGGTCCTGGCCGGCGATGAAGGTGTTGCCGGTATCCATGTTCATGCCCAGATACGGCGAGTCGGTAAAGGCCAGCATCTCCGCCATGAACTCCGGCTTGGTAGTGTAGTACCCGTGGGGCTCAATGTTGATGGTGATCTCGTAGGCTTCGGCCACGCGCACAATCTGGCGATAGATGCGCCGCATGTGCTCCATGGCCTCGCGGTCGGTCATGCCTGCCGAGCGGTTGCGGTCGTCGGTGGTATCGATACGGGGGCAGCCGGCCAGTTTCGCCCAGCGCATGGCGTGCAGCACGTATTCCACGCCCAGCGTGGCGCCCTCGGGCAGAGACAGCGGAAAGGCCGCATCGAGCTGCGACAACTGCACGCCGTAACGGTCCATCTTCCTGCGCCACAGCACCGGGTCTTCCCACAGCGCCAGGTGCGGCTGGTAACCCAGGCCGTGGATCCAGCTCACGCCGTCAATCGCGCCGCATTCCATGTAATGCAGCCCGTTCCGTTCCGCCCACTGGAGGCATTGCTCGAAGTTCCAGTACGCGCTGTTGAAGGCATCGGTGTGAAAGCCGATCTGCATAGACTCTGTCTCCATATTTGAACCACAAAGCCACGAAAGTCACAAAGTACACAAAGGGCAAGCCCTTTGTCTCCGCATCCCGACTGATGAATCCGCGGCTTCCGCGGATTATCGCAGATTCAGGGCCATGGGACGCCGAGGAGCGCAGAAAAAAGGCCAATCGAGCCGCCAGCAAACCTGACCAAGGCCGGCCATCAGGTCTATTGTCCCTGAGGCCGCGGGCTGGTAGACTCTCTCGCGTCATGGCCTTGTTCTCCCGCCCCAGCCCGGAAAGGGTCCGCGCGGCCGTGAATCTTCGCCGGGCCTCGCCGGAGCTGCGCTTCCGCGATCTGTTGCCGGGCATTGACAACACGCGCCACGACGTGCACCTGAGCCCCGCGTTCGTCGGATTCTGCCGCGCCTACATCGTCAAGCTTTTCGTCAAGCACAGCGCCGCGGCCGCCTTCATGGAGCCGAAGCCGGCCCCGCCGGGGCAGCAGGATCGCACCGAGCTCAAGCGGCTGCTCCAGGAAGTATTGCTGGCGGCGTTGGCGCAGGCCAAGGCCGCCGCCCTGCTGGAAATCGACCTGCTGGCCAACGCCGCGCTGTTCAAGTACCTGGGCTGGGAGGTGCAGCAACAATACGGCCGCATCGTGCACGAGGCGAAGAACACGCTGAAGCTGTACGAGGGTCCGAAACACGAGCGCAATCTCAAGGCCTTCCATCTCAAGGAAACGTTCGCCCACTTCCAGGCCGACAAGAAGAACATCCTGCGCCGGGTGAGCGGGGAACTGTTGCTGCTGGCCAACGAAGTGCAGGCCGACGCCGTGCGCAAGACGCGCGACTCGCTGTTCGGCAGCGAGGCGGGACAGTGGTTTCCGTATCTCTCCAACCCGCTGGCGTTCACCGACAACGGCCACGACGACTACATCCACCTGAGCAAGTACGTGCTGTTTGGCCACTTCCGCGCGGATCCCGATCTGTATGACCTGGTCGAGAAGTGGCTGAAAACGATGCTCCGGTGGCTGGACGGCGGATCAGAGGAAGCGCGGGAACTGGAGGGGCGCACGCGGGCCCACCTGGAACTGGCGGCCGGCGTCGAATCGCTCCGCCAGCAACTGGCGGCCTCCGAGCGCAGCCGCGGCTTGGGGCGGCTCTTCGCCGGGCGCCAGCAGGAAGAGGGCGGGCCGCCCATGACCCCTGAATTGGCGGGCCGCATGGAACAACTGGCCGTCTCGGAAAGCCAGTTGCGCCTGGTCGAGCAGGCCTACGACGCCCGGCTCGACACCATGCTGAACCAACCGGACAACGCCGAGGAGTTGTTTGGCGTGGCGCGCACCGAGCAACTGCTGGCCGAGGCCCGGGCCCGCAGGGCGGCTCGGGAGGAATTGGCGCCCCTGGAGGAGAAGCTGGAAGTCCAGCGCTTTCTGATCGAGGAGTTCTTCAACTCGGCACAGCAACTGGGCCTGCCCCCCTGGCTGGCCGCCGCCTACGAGACAGCCGGCGTCTACCAGGATTACTGCCCACCGATCCATCCGCAGCAACTGAAGCACGCCCTGGTGGACCCCGCGGAGCGGAAGAAGGTGGAGGGGTTGATCGCCCACTACAAGCTGACCCACGGGACGGCGGCCAAGCTGGAGGAGACGGCGGGGCGCGTGCGCGCCAGCACGCCGCGGGATTTGCGTTCCCTGGTGGTCCGCTTCGTGCGCGACTTCATGCGCCATCACCTGGATGCCAGCCGCCTGGCCGCCCTGCAAGGCCTCATGGACCGGGTCAACCCGGCCTTCGACGAGAGGAACCGGGAGCTGTCGCGCATCAATAACACGCTGTATGAGTTCCTGCTGCCGGAAGAGCGCAAGCCGCAGGATGAGCGGGTGCTGGGCCACGCCATCCTGAAAGCGGATGTCCGCGATTCCACCAAGATGACGGCCGAGCTGTTCGCCCGCGGCCTCAATCCGGCCAGCCATTTCAGCCTGAACTTCTTTCAGCCCCTCAACAAGCTGGTGCCCCGCTACGGCGCCGAGAAGGTGTTCATCGAGGGCGACGCCATCATCCTGGCCATGTTCGAGACAGCGGGCGCGCCGGTGGGCGGCTATCCGATGGCCCGGGCCTGCGGCCTGGCCCGCGAAATGATGGAGGTGGTGAACCTTTACAACTCCCGCGCCGAGAACTCCGGCTTCCCCCGGCTGGATATCGGCATCGGCATCTGCTGGCAGAACTCCGCGCCCATGTACCTGCTGGACGGCGACAACCGCATTATGATCTCCTCGGCCATCAACCTGGCCGACCGGCTCTCGGGATGCAGCAAGCTGGCGCGGCGGGCCCTGAGCCAGCACAGCACGGTATTCAACGTCTTCGTGTTTCAAACCATCACCGAGGACGCCGCCGCCGGGGCCATGGAGGAATTCCTGGTCCGCTACAACACCGGCGTTTGCCTGAATGAGGAAGCCTTTCAGAAGCTGGCCAGCGAGATCTCGCTCAAGCGGCTGGAGGTGACAATGCCGCTGCTGTGGGGGCCGGAGCGCGTCACGCTCCACTGCGGCTCCTTCCCGCTCTCGCTGGACGTGTTTCAGAAACTGGTAGTGCGGGAGGCGGCCATCCCCTTCGTTGACGCGCACACCTTTGAGGTCAAGGAGCCGACCGCCCGCAAATATTACGAAGTTTGTACCAACCGGAAGATTTACGAGTTCACCGACCAGGCACCGGCGCAGCCGGCCCGGGGGTAGCCAGGCGTCAGGTGCCAGGTGCCAGGCATGGACACCCAACACCTGGCACCTGGCACCTGCTCAGGCGTCCGGTTCGTTCAGCTTTTTGTGGATGGCGTAGAGGGCCAGCTCCAGACGGTCGGACACGCCGAGCTTGTCGAAAATGTTGTGCAGGTGGTTCTTGACCGTCTGTTCGCTGATGAACATTTTCTCGGCGATTTCCTTGTTTCGGAAGCCCTGGCAAACTAGGCCGACAATCTCGCGCTCGCGGGCGCTGAGCAGCGATTTGGGGCGGGCGGCGGGCGGGGGCGCCGGTTCCGAGAATTCTTTCATCACCGCCGCTGTCAACTGCCCGTCCAGCCAAATTTCTCCCTCGGCCACCTTGCGGATGCTTTTGATCAGCAAGTCCGTGGTCTGTTGCTTGCGCACCACGCCGGCCGAGCCGAGCTTCACCGCCTGGATCACCTCCTGCTCGTAATCGGAGGCGGTCAGGATGATGACCCGGGTCTCCTTGATCCGCTCCTGCATCTTCTGCAGGGCGGCAACCCCGTCCATGCCCGGCATTTTCAGATCGAGCAGCAGCACATCGGGGCGCAGCTTCTCGACCGCCTCCACGGTCTGCTGCCCATTCTGCGCTTCTCCGACGACTTGCAGGTCGCTCTCCAGGCTCAGCAGCTTCCTGAGCCCGTCGCGGAAAATGGGGTGGTCGTCGGCGATGACGATCCGGATCTTCTTCCGCTCCTTGGCGCGGCCATGTGACGTAGTGGGCAAGGTCCTACCTCGGATCCATCGTACTAGTACTGTACCCGTATCTTATGCGGCAATGACTGTGGTGTCAATGCCCCAATCCCAAAAGTTGTACCGCCCCGGCGTATACTTGGGGTGCGGTATTGCTTTCCTGCTCTGATTGCGGAGGCGCCAATGGCGACCGTGGTTTCATTGGAAAAGGAAACAAATCCCTGGGAAGCACAGGCTGCGCGCTTCGATGAGGCGGCGCGCAGGCTGAATCTCGACGAAGGCATGTGGAAGGTGCTGCGGCGCCCGAACAAAGAGATCATCCTTCATATTCCGGTGCAGATGGACGACGGCCGGCTGGAGGTGTTCACCGGGTACCGCGTCCAGCATTCCATCGCGCGCGGGCCGGCCAAGGGCGGCATCCGCTACGCGCCCGACCTCACCCTGGACGAGGTGTGCGCGCTGGCTTCCTGGATGACCTGGAAGTGCGCGGTGGTCAACATCCCCTTCGGGGGCGCGAAGGGCGGGGTCATTTGCGACCCGCGGCTGCTTTCCGCGCGCGAGCTGGAAGCCATCACCCGCCGCTACACCGCCGAGCTGATGGACTTTATTGGGCCGGAGCGCGACGTGCCCGCCCCGGACGTCAACACCAACGAGCAGGTGATGGCCTGGATCATGGACACCTACTCGATGCACATCCGCCACACGGTGACCGCGGTGGTCACCGGCAAGCCGCTGGACCTGGGCGGCTCGCAGGGACGCCGCGAGGCCACCGGGCGCGGCTGCATGATCGTCTGCGACGAGGCGCTCAAGAAGCTGGGCATGGACCGGCAGGCGCGGGTGATCATCCAGGGCTTCGGAAACGTGGGCCGCGAGGCGGCCGTGCTGATGCACCAGGCCGGCTACAAGATCATCGGCATTGCCGAAGTGGACGGCGCAATTTTCCACCCGCGCGGGCTCGATATCCCCAAGCTCGTCCGGCACCGCCAGGAACAAGGCACCATCTCCGGCTTCCCCGAGAGCGAGCCGGCCGACCCGCACGAGATTCTCACCTGGGAGTGCGACGTGCTGCTGCCGGCCGCCATCGAAAACCAGATCACCTCGCACAACGCGCCGCAGCTACGCCCGCGCATCGTCATTGAAGGCGCCAACGGCCCCACCACGCCGCCGGCCGATCAGATCCTGTGCGAGAAGGGCATCCTCGTGGTGCCCGACATCCTGGCCAACGCCGGCGGCGTCACCGTCTCCTACTTCGAGTGGGTGCAGGACCGGCAGGGCTACTTCTGGACCCACGACATGGTGACGGAGCGGCTGGATCGCATCATGTGCACCTCCTTCCACGACGTGGACGCCTATGCCGAGAACCACAAGGTCAGCCAGCGCATCGCCGCTTACATGCTGGCCATCGATCGCGTGGCTTTCGCCGTGCAGCTCCGCGGCATTTACGCCTGAGCTCCAGTAAAGCCGTGGCGCCGTCCCGGCACGCCGGGGCAACCCTGAACCGGGCACCGAACGCCAGAGCTTGCCGGCCAGACGCCAGCGGCACAAGGGGCCTGCCGGCGGGACGCCAGCGGTACAACTTCGCTACGCCAGCGCTTCGGCTTCCTCGACGGTCCATTCCGGGATGGCGCCGGCGCGACTGGCCACCAGCGCGCCCAGGCGGTTGGCGAAGTCGGCGATCCGGCTCGGGGGCCAGCCGGCACCCAGCCCGTGGAGGAAGGCGGCGGCGAAGGCGTCGCCCGCGCCCACGGCATCGGCCACCTGCACCCGGTAGCCGGGTGCCTCAATGGACTGGCCGCCGACCCAGGCCACGCACCCGGCTGCGGCGCGCGTGACGCAGGCGGCTTCCCACTGGAATCGCTCCGCGCCGCGCTCGCAAAAACGCATCAGGGCCGCGACGGTAAGGGAGCGGTCACCATACTCGGCAACCGCTCGCTCACGCTCACGGCTCTGCTCCATCCCCATCATCTGCTCCACCTCGCAGACCTCCTCTTCATTGAGCTTCACGACGGTGGCCCGGCGAATCAACTCGCGGACCAGAGAGGCGGTGTAGCAGCCGGCGCGCAGGTTCACGTCATAAAAGCGCTTGGCGGCGGGCGCCGCCTCCGTCAGTTGCGCTGTGAGCGCGCGCGCTTCCGCGCCGGTCTGCTGCAGCGTGCCGAAGTACATCCAATCGGGCGGAGGATCGAGCAGTTCCCGGAGGTCCTCCTCCCTGAGGTGCGGAAAATCGTAGGCCGCGGGCCGGTGGATGGTGAAGCGCGGCTGGCCCCCGGCATCCAGGGCCACCGTCACGGTCCCCGTTGGCCGATCGGGCACAATGCGCACGAAGCGCGCGGACAGCCCCAGTTCCCCGGCGCGTGCCAACGCCAGGCGGCCGCGCGTGTCGGCGCCCACCGCGCTGATGAAGCGCACGTCATGCCCCAGGCGGCGGGCATGCGCCGCGAAATTGAACGGCGCGCCGCCCAAGTACTCGCTTCCCTGGATCACGTCCCACAGAATCTCACCGATGCTGAGGATCTTCATTCCGCTCGAATTTAACCACAAAGAGGCCGTAGGCCGAAGGCTGCAGGCCGTAGGCTGTAGGCCGTAGGCTGTGGGAACACCCGAGTCTCCAGGAGACCAGCGCGGGCCGTCAGCCCACAGCCCATGCGAGAGCGGTCACAACTCCGGCTGCTGGCGCGCCGGGAGCGTGACATGCGAACCAGCGCGGTTTCGCTCACCGCCGCCCTCGCTACTGTTTCCATCGCCGCCCGCGGCGAAACCACTTCCACCTGGAACACGACGAGTTGCGGCGGTAAGAACCCGCAACTACTACTTCAGGTGGTGCACTCGCAGTTTCGGGATTAGTCGAAAATGGCGCGGATTATGAGTGGCCACCGCGAACGATAGCTCCACCGCCGTCGATCCGATAAGCAGATCGGCGGTCGGGATGGTTACGCCTTTCGCGCGCGAGAGGGCGTCCAATTGCCCAGCGATGCGCGCGGTTCGTAGTGTGATTGACCGCACAGGGATTCTTGCTAGAATCTCCTCAACGAAGTCCTCACGTCTTGCACGCACCTCTGGGGATCGAGCGCGCCATATGCCGTGGATCAGTTCGGCGGCGGACATTACCGAAAGAATCAGCTCGGGATCGTGAAAAGTCTTGCGAACCGTGTCCACGACATCGGTAACGCTAAGCCTTGCCCGCTCGCCCGCAATGAAGACGGTGGAGTCGAGTACTATTCCCACTCCGGCATCTCCGTCACCGGGTTGCCCCGGATAATGTCCTCCAAATCACGAGCGAAGTCCGGATCTGGGGTCACGGACGGGCGCGCAAGTTGAATGGCCAGACATTCGGATGCCCTTCGCGGCGCCGCTGTCGCCGGCATCAGAATAGCAACGGGCTCCGAATGGCGCTCGATGATCGCTTCGGCCCCCGCCTGTATTCGGTCCAGCAACCTGGAGAAATCTCTCGCCGCCTCGGTGGCCGTCAGCCGCAAAATCTGATTTTGCATACAGGAATCATATCACGGCCCGGCCTGTTCTGTTGTGGCGCTGCGCGTCGGACGACCACCGATTCGCGATATGCGCCGAAGACGCGGCCGAGCGCGCCGCTGATCTCCCCGACGGTGCAGCAGGCTTCGACGGCGGCCAGAATCAGCGGCATCAGGTTGCGCGAGGAGCGGGCGGCGGCCTCCAACTCCGCCAGAGCCCGCTCGGCGGCGGCCGCATCGCGCCCAGCGCGCAGCTTCCGGAGGCGCTCGATCTGCGCCCGCTCCAGCACCGGATCCACGCGCCACACAGGCACGGGAGTTTCCTGCTCGCTGCGTAAGCGGTTGACGCCCACCACCACCTGCCCGCCGCTCTCCACCGCCTTCTGGTAGTCGTAGGCCGCCTTCTGAATCTCCCTCTGCAGGTAGCCGGTCTCGATGGCGCGCAGGGTTCCGCCCAGCGCCTCGATTCGCTCCAGGTAATCGCGCGCGGCCCGCTCCAGCTCATTGGTGAGGTGTTCGACCAGGTAGGAGCCGCCCAAGGGATCCACGCTGTCGGCCACGCCGCTTTCCAACGCGATCACCTGTTGGGTGCGCAGAGCCAGCAAGGCGGCTTCGCTGGTGGGCAGGCCGAGCGCCTCGTCGCGGCTGTTGGTGTGCAACGATTGGGCGCCGCCCAGCACCGCGGCCAGCACCTGCAGTGTGGTGCGCACCACGTTGATGTCGGGCTGCTGCGCGGTCAGCGTGGAGCCGGCGGTCTGGGCGTGGAAGCGCAGCGCCATGGAGCGCGGGTCGCGGGCCCCAAAACGCTCCCGCGCCATCCAGGCCCACAACCGCCGGGCGGCGCGGGTAAATGTAGGTGCCGCGCGCCACGTACTCCTTCAGGATGTCGTTCTGGACGGTGCCGGCCAGCTTGCGCAAGTCGGCGCCGTGCCGCCGCGCCACCGCCACGTACAAGCAGAGCAGCGTCGAGGCGGTGGCGTTGATGGTCATCGACCTGGACACCTGGTCCAGGCGGATGCCGTCGAACAGCGCCTCCATGTCGGGAAGCGAGTCGATGGCCACGCCCACCCGGCCCACCTCGCCGGCCGCCAGCGGGTGGTCCGAGTCCAGGCCCATCTGGGTGGGCAGGTCGAAAGCCACCGATAGCCCCGTCTGCCGCTGCTCAATAAGGTAGCGAAAGCGGCGGTTGGATTCCCGGGCCGTTCCCTAGCCGGCGTACTGGCGCATGGTCGAAAGCCGGCCGCGGTACATGTTCGGATAGATGCCGCGCGTGAACGGGAATTGGCCCGGTGCGCCGAGCGAGCGCTGGTAATCGAAGCCTTCCGCTTCCAGGTCCTCCGGCGTGTAGCAGGGCGCCAGCGGTACAACGTTCTCTATTATGATGCGCTTAGGGCTGACGGGATGCGGCCTGCTGGCGCACCCGGCGGGCGTGAAGGAAGGAGGTGATGCCGAAGTAGGCGAACATCAGGGTAAAAGCGGCCGCCAGTGCCACACCGCGGGCGCGTCCCGCCTTCCATTCGCGCACCGCGGTGGAAGCCCCGCCGGCGGATATGACCACAAACAGGCAGCCCATCACCTCGTGCCACAACTGGCGCAGCAGGAACCAGAGCCGGGTGAAGAACTTGGCCCCCACGCGCATCACCAGCACGCCGATGGCGCCAAGCGCAATTCGGGGCCACATGCGGGTAGTTTAGCACAGCGAGTGATGGGTGAATGTAGCGGCGACCTTCAGGTCGCCATCCCCGAGTGTCTTGCCAACCGATGGCGACCGGAAGGTCGCCGCTACTTCGGGCGCGGGCCTTCGACCCGCAGCTTGTTGACGACGCTCTTTACGCCGGAGACCTTGCGGGTCACCTTCTCGGCCTTGGCCCTGGCCCGTTCGGTCTCCACGGTGCCGGTCAGCGTGACCACCCCGCCCTTGGTCTCAACGTCAACCTTGTAGCCTTTGATTTCGGGATCAGAGACCAGGCGCTGGCGAACCCGGTCGGTGATCAGGCCGTCCTCGACCTTCTTTTGGGAAAGGGCCGGGACGGCAGCCGCCAGAGGAACGATTACGGAGAGGAAAGTGCGCCGCTTCATTGTCTTGCCCCCGGATGCAGTGACGAGTGGCAAGTGACGAGTGACGAGCAGAACCGGTCTTGGGCAACTCATTACTCATCACTCGTCACTCGTCACTTGTCACTGGGGTCTCGCCTACCATACTACGCCAGTCGATGGCCCGCAAGAAGCGGGGATTCTCCCGCCATCCGGGGCGCACCTTCACGAACAACTCCAGGTACACCTTTTGCCCGAAGCGCTTTTCCAGCTCCTCGCGCGCCTGGGTGCCGATCTTTTTCATCATCTCGCCGCGAGCGCCGATCAGGATGGCCTTCTGCCCCGGCCGCTCGACGAAAATGGCGGCATGGATGCGCAGCAGGTTGGGCTTCTCCTCGAAGCGCTCCACCAGCACCATGGTGGCGTAGGGCAGTTCGTGGCGCGTCAGAACAATGATCTTTTCGCGGATGATTTCGGCGGCCAGGAAGCGGGCCGGCTGGTCGGTCAAGTACTCGGGAGGGAAATACTGCGGCCCCTCGGGCAGCGCCGCCAGGATGCGTTCCATCACCGTCTCCAGGCCATCGCCAGCCAGCGCCGATATGGGGATGATTTCAGCGAAGGGGCGCTTCTGCCGGTAGTGATCGATGAGGGGCAGCAGCGCCTCCTTGTTCGCCAGCAGGTCGATCTTGTTCGGCAGCAGGAAGGCGGGAATGGTCAGCTTCTGGAGCAGCGCCAGCGCGTACTCGTCGCCGGGGGTGAATTCCCGCGACGCATCCACCATCAGCAGGAGCAGGTCGCAGCCCTTCAACGCCTCCCGCACCTCGGCCATCATGCGCTGGTTCATGCGCGTGTCGGCCTTGTGGATTCCCGGCGTGTCCAGGAAGATGATCTGCGCGTTGGGCCCGTGGACCACGCCCTGGATGCGGTTCCGAGTGGTTTGCGGCTTGTCGGTGACGATGGCGATCTTGGAGCCCACCAGCGCGTTCAGCAGCGTCGATTTGCCGACATTGGACCGCCCGAGAATGGAAACAAACCCGGAGACAAAACGATTGTGTTCGCTCATCGCTGGGCCCGAAGCCGCAGATTTCGCAGATTCCACAGAGCAAATCGGTGAAATCGGCGCAATCTGCGGCTAACTCGCGGCTTGCTCGCGGTCCGGATCCGGCGGCGCGGCGCGGCTGACGCGCATGCGGTCCACCTTCAATCCATTGGCCGCCAGGATCTCGAAGCGCAGGCCGTCGTGCTCCAGCACCTCGCCGGCCTGGGGCACGTGGCCGGCCAGGGTATTGACCAGGCCGGCGACCGTGGCGGCGTCGCCCGGCACTTCCAGCCGCGTGCTGAACAGGTCCTCGAGCCGGCCGATGTCCACGTGGCCGGCGAGCAGCCAAACGCCTTCGCCGTCGGCTACCACGTCGCGGCGGGTCTCGGTCTCGTCGTGGATCTCGCCGACAATCTCCTCGACCAGGTCTTCCATGGTCGCCAGGCCGGCCACCGACCCGTGCTCGTCGATGACCATGGCCATGTGCACGTTCTGCCGCTGCATCTCGCGCATCAGGTGCGCCACCGGCTTGGTCTCGGGCACGAACAGCAGCGGCCGCACCATCTCGCCCGCCCGCATCCGTTTCAGCTCCTGGTCGGGGAGCTGGATGATTTCACGGGTGTAGACAAACCCCAGGATGTTGTCCAGCTCGCCCGAGTACACGGGAACACGCGAGTAGTGCGTGGTCTCGATGGCGCGCAGAAGGTCTTCCAGCGTCTGCTCCTTCTCCACCGCCAGGATGTTGGGCCGGGGCGTCATCACCTCGCGGACGGTCATGTCGCCGAACTCGACGACGGATTGGATCAGGCGGCGGTCGTCTTCCTCAATCAGCCCCTCTTCCTCGCCGCGGTCGATGAGCGTCTCGATGTTCTCGCTGGGGCTTGCTTCTTCGGGCCGGGGCTCCGGCTCGGCGCCCAGCGTGGCCACCGAAAAGGAGAACGACAGCACGGCGACCACGGGCAGCGCCAGCAGCGCGCTCACCCGCAGCACCCCGCCGAACCGGGCCAGCCACTGGCCGGAGGTGCGCCGGATCAAAACGTGGGGAATCAGGTGGGCGAACAGGATGACGCCGGCCGCCAGCAGCACGATGGCCTGGACGATGGCCTCGGCGGTGATGCGGCCGCCGGCAAAGGCCAGGTAGCCGCCCAGGATAGCCACCGCCACAATCATCATCTGGGTGAGCAAAGCGAAGGTCAGCCCGCCCCGCCCCCGGTCCAGCTTCAGACGCGGCTCCACTTGCTTCTCGAAGGACTCGATGTTGTCTTCCACGCTCAACAGGAAGAACTTGCCCATCTCGGTGTACAGGCGGTCCACGTAGGCGTACAGGGTCAGCAGGCCGCTGAACACCACGATGAGGATGGCAATCAGGGTCGTCATGCGGTTTACCTGGAGCGCGGGCCTGCCGCCCGCACCCGAGGCGGCCGAGACGGCCGCGCTCCCAGGGCGCGCTCCATCAAGCCCGGTGGCAGTCCGAAATGCCGCCGCCAGCACCGCTCGGCGCGCGACATCCGCGCCGCTTTGCCGGGCGCTTCATGATCGTAGCCCAGCAGGTGCAACAGGCCGTGCAAGGCCAGAGTCTCCAGTTCGGCTTCCACGCCGTGACCCAGGCGGTGCGCCTGCCGCCGCGCGGTTTCCGCCGAGATGAGCAGGTCACCGGCGCGGCCGGCCGCGCCATCCGCGAACGAAAGCACGTCGGTGGCGGCGTCGATACCGCAGAAGCGGCGATTGTAGCCGCGCATCACGGCGTCGGAGACCACGCACACCGCAAACGGCCGCCCGCCGGCCACCTCGCCGGCCAGGCGCTTGAGGAACTGCCGCAGGCGGGCGGCGGAGAAACGCACCGCCCGCTGCCGGTTCAGCAATTCTGGTCCGGTGTCGTTGTCGGAGGAGATCTCTGGCATGGAAGTTATGAATTATGAGTTATGAATTGTGAGCCGGGGCCGGGCCTTCTCGCGGCTCTCAATTCATAATCCATAACTCATAACTCGTCATTCATAATTTTTGGGGCGCCGTTGGCGGAGCCGTTTTGCGGCGCCGCGCTCTGGGCGGCGAAGTTCTCGTAAGCCTTGATGATGCGCTGCACCAGCGAGTGCCGCACCACGTCCTTCTCGTTGAAATAAACGAACTCGATGCCCCGGATGCCGGAGACCACATCGATGGCCTCCAGCAGGCCGCTGCGCTTGCCGGCCGGCAAATCAATCTGGGTGATGTCGCCGGTGATCACCGCCTTGGAATCGAAGCCCAGGCGCGTCAGGAACATCTTCATCTGCTCGCTGGTGGTGTTCTGCGCTTCGTCCAGGATCACGAAGCTGTTGTTGAGCGTGCGCCCGCGCATGAAGGCGATGGGCGCGATCTCGATGGTGCCCTTGTCCAGGTAGCGATCCACCTTCTCGCCCTCCATCATGTCGTAAAGCGCGTCGTACAGGGGGCGCAGGTAAGGATCGATTTTTTCCTGCAGCGTTCCGGGCAGGAAGCCCAGCCGCTCGCCGGCTTCCACCGCCGGGCGGGCCAGGATGATGCGGTTGACCTTCTTGGTAAGGAGCGAGCTGATGGCCATGGCCACCGCCAGATAGGTCTTGCCAGTGCCTCCCGGCCCGATGCCGAACACCATGTCGTTGGCCTCGATGACGCTGAGGTAGCGCTGCTGGTTGACGCTCTTGGGCTGAATCGCCTTCTTGCCGAACTGGCGCTGCCGCCCGCTGGCCACCAGCCCGCGCAGCGTGCTGCTGGGGTCCTCGGTCAGCACGCGCAGGTAGGCATACAGGGCGCCGTTGTCGAACAGGTGCCCCTCGCGAATCAACTGGTTGTACTCCTGCACGATGCGCTCCGCGCGTTCCACGTTGGCTGCGTCGCCTTCGATTTCCAGGGAGTCTTCGCGAAGGATGGTGTGAATATCAAGTCCGGCTTCCAGCAAGCGGATATTCTCGTCGCGCGTTCCGAACAGCGATTCGATGCCGCGGCCGATCTTAACGCTGGTTCTCATTTAGTTGGCGCTCACAACCTCCTTGCCAAAACAACAAAAGCCCCGGCGACGGGGCTGCTTCTCCAGGCCGAGTTGTCGGAGCTTCCATTTCCAACGGTAGGATAGCAAAACCGCCAGCCGCCGTCAACGAACCGCAAGCTATTGAATAGTCAGCTAGTTAGCGTCCCGGCAAGGTCATGACGAAGGTTCGCACTCGGCGAGGAATCTCCATTGCCTTGGAGAGCCGTTGCGAGGCCTGAGAGCGAATCGGCCCCCGCCGAACAATCTCCCGGACAAGCCCCTCATCAATACCCATGAGCCCATGTATAAGCGAAACGCAGTCAGTCATGCCCGGTTGTGCCGCCGGCGTCTGGCCGGCAACCCCTGGCGTTGGGCGGCCGGTTCAGGTCGCCGCGGCGACCCGGCGGGACGCCGGCGGTACAACATTTCAATACAAACCGGTATCATGGCGGCTATGCACACCAGGCGCAAAGCGTTGTTTGTGGCATTCCTGCTTCTGCCGCTTGCCGGCGCGGCCGGTGAGCCGTCCAAGCCGGAATACCAGGTCACCATCGAGAAGAACGTGCTGGTGGGGATGCGCGACGGGGTGAAGCTGGCCACCGACATCTACTTTCCGGCCCGCGATGGCGCCCGTGCGGCCGGCCGCTTCCCGGCCATCCTCAACCGCACGCCGTATGGGAAGAACCGCGCCGCGACCATGGCGCAGGCGCTGGCCCGCTACGGCTTCGTGATGGTCTCGCAAGATACGCGCGGCCGCTACGGCTCGGAGGGACGCTGGCGCATGCTGGTGGACGACCCGGTCGACGGCTACGACGCCGTCGAATGGATCGCCGTGCAGCCCTGGTCCGACGGCAAGATCGGCATGTGGGGCGGCTCCTACGAGGGCATGACGCAGCACGCGGCAGCCGAGATGCGCCCGCCTCATCTCACCGCCATCCTGCCGACCTACGGCGGCGCCAACTGCGGCATCTACGGCATGCGCCACCACGGGGCCTTCGAGCTGCGCTTCTTCAACTGGATCTTGGCCATGGGCGCCAAGGAGAACCCCGCGGCGCTGGCCGATCCGGGCCTGCGCCAGGCGCTGAGCGATGCCGCCGACAACGTGAAGAGCTACCTGCTGCGTCTGCCGCTGCGCCCCGGCACCACGCCGCTGCAACTGGCGCCCGACTACGAGGCCTGGCTGGTGGAGGCGCTCTCGCGCGGCGGCAACGACGAGTGGTGGCGCCGCAAGGGCCTCAACGTCGTCGACCACGTTGCCGACTACGCCGACATCCCCGTGTATCACACCACCGGCTGGTATGATTCCTGGACCGCCCAGGTCGCCGACCTCACCTATGCCAGCCTGGCCAAGACCAAGCGCAACCAAAAGCTGATCGTGGGGCCGTGGACGCACGGTGGCCAGGGGCGCTCGTATTCGGGCGACGCCGATTTCGGCCCGGACTCGCTCTTGGACAACGTTGCCTTCCACGTGCTCTGGTACGACCGCTGGCTGAAGGGCGTGGAGAACGGCGTGGACCGCGAGCCGCCCGTGCGCCTGTTCATCATGGGCGGCGGAGAGGCAGCGCGGCCCGGCGTGGCCTCGCGCAACAAGGACGGCCGGCTGTTCCATGGCGGATACTGGCGCGAGGAGAAGGAATGGCCGCTGGCGCGGGCCCGCGCCACCCGCTACTTTCTGCAGCCCGATGGCAGCCTGCGCGCCGCGCCGCCCGTCCGCCTCGCTTCTATCGCCTGGCAGTCCGACCCGGCGCGCCCGGTGCCCACCATTGGCGGCGGCATCTCTTCGGCTACGGGCGTGATGGAGGCCGGCGGCTTCGACCAGACCTGCCGGCCCCAATTCTGGGGTTGCACCGACACCATGCCGCTGGCGGCGCGCAATGACGTCCTGGTTTTCCAAACGCCCGTCCTGGATGAAGACCTTGAGGTGACCGGACCGATTGTGGCAAAGTTGTCGGTTTCCTCCTCCGCCCCCGACACCGACTTCACCGCCAAGCTAATCGATGTTTACCCGCCCAGCGCCGACTACCCCGCCGGTTACGCGCTGAATCTGACCGACGGAATCACGCGCGCCCGCTACCGCAAGTCGCTGGAAAAGGCGGAACTGATGAAGCCGGGCGAGGCCACGCTGGTGAGCATCGAGCCCTATCCGGTGGCCAATGTCTTCAAGAAGGGGCACCGCATCCGCCTGGACATCAGCAGCAGTAATTTCCCGCGGTTCGACGTGAACCCCAACACCGGCGAGCCGCTGAACGACAACCGCCGCGCGGCGGTGGCCACCAACACCGTGCACCTGGGCGGCGCCCAGGCCTCCCACCTGGCGCTGCCGGTTGTTCCGCGGTGAGAATCGGGAATCATACGCGTTGTGGATTGCACCGTGCGGCCAGGCGGTTCACAATTCATAATTCATAACTCATAATCCATAACTGTTCAGTGCATGGAGGAGCCATCCAGATGAAATCATCCAATCCGGAAGCGATACGGCGGATGACGCCGACGGCCTACGAGAACCAGGGTTTTATCGGCAGTCCAGACGCCCGCGCGCTGCGGATCCTGTCGGAATACGTGGAGCCACTGGCGCGGTTTCGCCGGCAGAACATCCAGGACACGGTGGTGTTTTTCGGCTCGGCGCGCGTTCACAGCGCCGACGAGGCCAAGCGCCAATTGCTGGCCTTGCAGAAGCCGGGCGCGGCCAAGCCCGAGCCGCGCCACGGGAGGCAATTGAAGGTGGCGCGGACGGCGCTGGAATGGTCGCGCTACTACGAGGAGGCGCGCGAGCTGGCGCGCCTGCTGACCGCCTGGGCCAAGTCGCTGCCCTTCCCGCGGCACCGCTTCGTGGTCTGCTCCGGGGGCGGCCCGGGCATCATGGAGGCCGCCAACCGCGGCGCTGTGGACGCCGGCGGCAAGACCATCGGGCTCAACATCACCCTGCCCTTCGAGCAGATAGCCAACCCCTACATCACCCCCGGCCTCAGCTTCCAGTTCCATTACTTCTTCATGCGCAAGTTCTGGTTCGCCTACCTGGCCAAGGCCCTGGTGATCTTCCCCGGCGGGTTCGGGACACTGGACGAGCTGTTCGAATTGCTGACCCTGGCCCAGACCGAGAAGCTGGCTAAGAAAATCGCCACCATCATCTACGGCCCGGATTACTGGCGCAATGTGCTCAACCTGCAGAAGCTGGCGGACTGGGGCGCCATCCGCTCGGAAGACCTGGAGCTTATCAAGTTCGTCGATTCGCCGCAGGAAGGTTTCCGGGTGTTGAAGGAGCACCTGGAGCGCTACCACCTGCACATGCCCGACGTGGGCGCCGATGAGGACGGGCCGGATGTCCGTCTGTCGGCGCGCGACGGCGGCGACGACCCGCTTGGTCCTCCGCCGGCTGAATGACCGTTGCGGCTGTAGCGGCGACCTTTAGGTCGCCATATGCATCGGTTGCCGATGCAGGTGGCGACCCCGCCAAGCGGGGTCGCCGCTACAAATTTGCTATTTGTCCTCGGGAATTAGATAGACTCTTGTCGTGCACCTCACCCAGGAGTGATTGTTCCATGAGCAATTCAATCATGACGCGGCGCGGATTCGTTGGGGCCGGGGCTGCCGCGGCGGCGGCCGGCGCCGTAGGGCTGGGCGCGCAGGCTCCCGCCAGGCGCCCCAACATCCTCCACCTCATGGTGGACCAGATGCAGTGGGGGGCCATTGCCGGCCGCACCGTGTGCCGCACGCCGAACCTGAACCGCCTGGCCGCCGCCGGCCTGCTGTTCAACCGCTCCTACACCCCCTCGGCGGTGTGCTGCCCGGCGCGGGCCATGCTGATCTCCGGCGCCTATCACTGGCACAACGGCGTGTACAACCAGGTCCATTCCTCGCCCTCGGTCAGCCGCTCCATGTTCAAGGACGTGGTCACTTACTCGGCGCGGTTGAAAGAAGCGGGCTACCGGCAGGGCTACGTGGGCAAGTGGCACGCCGACTACCTGCGCACGCCGCTGGAGTTCGGCTTCGACGAAGTGTCGGCGCTGAACAGTTGCCACCCGCGCCTCATCAAGGCCCTGGACAACAACCCCGACCGCATTCCACCGCGCGAGGGCACGCTGAAGCGGGTGGTGGATCGCTCCATGCGCTGGCCGGGCAGCGAGGAGTTCCCGATGTGGGGCCACATCATCGGTGCGGAAGAACAGACGCCGGCCTACCACGTCGCCGAATCCGGCATCCGCATGATGCGGCGCTTCGCGGCCGGCTCCCAGCCCTGGCACCTGGAGATTCACTGGGTCGAGCCTCACGACGCCTACATGCCCCTGAAGCAGTACCTGGACCGCTACAACCCCGATTCCATCCCCGTACCGGAAAGCTTCCGGGACACGTTCCGCGGCAAGCCGGGCCTGCATCGGCGGGAGTCGGAGAGCTGGGGGCCGGTCACCGAGAAGGACTACCGCGAAGGCCGCGCCCATTATTACGCATACTGCGAGGAGCTGGACGCGCAGCTTGGGCGGGTGCTGGGGGCGCTGGACGCCGCCGGCCAGGCCGCCAACACCCTGGTGGTCTTCACCTGCGACCACGGCGACATGGTGGGCGCGCACCGCATGTGGATCAAGGGTTGGATCCCGTACGAGGAAACTTACCGTATTCCGCAGATCATCCGCTGGCCGGCGCGCTTCAAGGGCGGCCGCGCCACCGACCACCTGGTTTCCTCGCACGACCTCGGCCACACTTACGTGGAGGTGGCCGGGGCCCGCCCCTTGCCCTTCGCCGACGGCCGGAGCCTTCTGCCGCTGTGCGACGATCCGGCCCGCGCCGGCTGGCGCGACCAGCTTCTGTGCGCTTACTACGGCGGCGAGTTCATGTACACCCAGCGCATCGCCATCACCGCGCGCTGCAAGTACGTGTTCAACGGGTTCGACATCGACGAATTCTATGACCTCGAGAAAGACCCGCAGGAGATGCACAACGGCGTGGACGACGCAGGCTATCGCGCCGAGGTCGATGACCTGCGCGCCCGGCTCTACGAGATGATGAAGCAGTTCGGCGATCCGTACGGGGATCCGTCCGACAACTTGAGCCAGGTGCAGCGCGACGGCAACGCGCCGAACCGCTATGGCGCGCCGCGCTATCTGCCCCGCGGCAAACGCAAAGCGTAAGATACCATCCGCAGATTTCGCAGATTGCGCAGATGAAGCGGACGGTTCGATCTGCGGAATCTGCGCAATCTGCGGATAGGTTCCTTTTGTTGGGGATGTTATGTCAGCGATTACGAGGCGAGATTGTTTGAAGTGGATGTCTGTGGCGGCCGGCGGAGCGGCGTTGGGCCATGCGTTTCCGCGCGCGGCCGATCGCCCGCCCAACATCGTCATGATTCTCTGCGACGATCTGGGCTGGAACGACGTCAGCTTCACCGGGCGGCCGGCCTGGCGAACGCCCAACCTCGACCGGCTGGCGGCGCAGGGAACGGTGTGCACGCGCTGGTACACAGGCGCGCCGATCTGCGCGCCCTCGCGCGCCTGCCTCCTGACCGGCCGCTACACCATCCATAACGGCGTGACCACGAACGGCGCGGACCTGCCGGCCTCCGAGGTGACCATCGCCCGCGCGCTGAAGGACCGGGGCTATGCGACGGCGCTGGTGGGCAAGTGGCATCGCGGCGGCGGCAACTGGGTCCACCCGCTGGACCGCGGCTTCGACCAGACTTACGGCTACCTGACCGCGCGCGAGGCCTGGGAGCATTTCCCCAAGACCCTGTGGCGCGGCAAGGCCGCGGAGCCGGCCAGCGGCTTCTCCTCCGATATCTTGAGCGGCGAGGCCATCCAGTTCATCGACCGCAACCGCACCCGCCCCTTCTTCCTCTACCTGGCCTACATCGAGCCGCACCTGAAAATCGAGGCGCCGCCGGAAGACGTCGCGCGCTTCAAGGGGAAGTTCGAGGAGAAGGACCCGGCCAACCCGCTGAATGCCACCTATGCGGCGATGATCACGCGCCTGGATGCGGGTGTCGGACGGGTCATGGCGGCGCTGGATCGGGCCGGCCTGGCCGACAACACCCTGGTCGTCTTCACCAGCGACAACGGGGCCACGTTCGAGGTTGGCAACCAGGGCACCGCCAACTTCCACGACAGCAACTATCCGTTTGCCGGGCAGAAGCGCACCCTGAACGAAGGTGGCATCCGCATGCCGGCCCTGGCGCGCTGGCCGGGCCGTGTGCCGGCGGGGAAGAAATCGGCTGCCGTCATTCACATGACCGACCTGTTCCCCACGTTTCTGGCCGCGGCCGGCGGTCAGCCGGACCCCGCCTGGCAGGTCGATGGCCGGAACGTGCTCGAGGCGCTGGAAGGCAAAGCCCAGCCGCCGGACCGCACCCTGTTCTGGGAGTGGCGCGCCGAAGGCAACTATGAATGGCTGGCCGCCATGCGCGGCGACTTGAAACTGCTTTCCATCAACGGCGCCACCTTCCTGTATGATGTGGCCCGCGATCCCGCCGAGCGGCGCAACGTGTTTGCCGAATACCCGGAGATGTATCGCCGGCTGCAGGCCGAGGTAAAGGAGTGGATGGCCACGGCGCGGCCGGGCCTGGAACAGAAGGCAGTAGGCAGAAAGCAGTAACAATTTCGGATTTCGGATTGCGGATTTCAAGCACAAGTCCGTTTGAAATCCGCAATCCGCAATCCGAAATTTGAGGAGAATTCCTGTGCAAACCGATAAAGAAGCTACCAAGACCAGCCGGCGCCAGTTCCTGGAGCGGAGCGCGGCCGCGGCCGGCGTTTCCGCCGCGCTGCTTTCCGCCGCTTCCGCCAAAGAGAAGGGGAAGCCCGTAGCCAAGGCAACCACGCGGGTGCTGGGCGCCAACGACCGCATCAACGTCGCCTTCATCGGCTGCGGCATGCAGTTCCATGCCCTGGTGGGCCGCGGGTTCGTGGGACGCAAGGCCAAGAAGAACGACTTCGAATACGCGGCGGTCTGCGACGTGTGGGAGCCGCGGGTGAAGTACGCCCAACAGCAGGTCAAGGCCGAGAAAACCTATGGCGATTTTCACGACATTATCGCCCGGCCGGACATCGACGGCGTGGTCATCGCCGTTCCCGACCACTGGCACCACGCCATCGCCAGCGCCGCGCTGCTGGCCGGCAAGGACGTGTACCTCGAGAAGCCGATGACCTACACAGTGGAAGAGGCGGCCAAAATCCACGAACTGGTGGAGCGCACCAAGCGGGTTCTGCAGGTGGGCGGCAGCGGCCCCAGCGGCAGCATCTTCCAGAAGGTCAACGAATACGTAAAGACCGGCAAGATGGGGAAGATCCTGTGGGGGCTGATCAGCTACAACCGCAACACCACCGAGGGCATGTGGGACTACCCCATCCCCGGCGTGGGAAGCACGCATTGGCCGGACGCCGAAGTCAGCCCGGGCAAGAACCTGGACTGGAAGATGTGGCTGGGGCCGGCGCGCAAGCGTCCCTACAGCAACGAGCGCTACTTCCGCTGGCGCAAGTACTGGGACTATTCGGGCGGCAACGCCACCGACCTGCTCTATCACCGCCTGGGCATGATGAGCACCATGATCGGCTTCGATTTCCCCACGCGGGTGACCGGCGCCGGCGGCATTTACGTGCAGAAGAACCGGGAGGTGCCGGACACTTACATGACCATGGTCGAGTACCCCGGCGAATACTGCGTGAACATGATCTCCTGCATGGGCAACGCGCAGTCGGTACCGCTGACCGTGTACGCCAACTGGGCGACCCTCCAGGTGCCCGAGCCCGGCATGGTCGGCGACGCGATGGGCGACCAGACGCGCCCCCCGCAGCAGCCGCAGCGGCGCGGCCGCCAGGTGGCCATTGTGAGGGCCGAGCGGCAATTTCTGAAACGGTTCCAGGAGGCCAACGAGGGCAAGAGCGAACTGACCATCGAGCCGGGCGAGAGCACCGACCTGGTGGACGACTGGCTGGATTGCATGCGCACCCGCCAGACCACCGTCTACAACTCGCTGCGCGGCTACCAGGTGATGGTGGCCATCAAGCTGGGCGTCGATTCCTATCGGAACGGGCGGGTGATGGCCTTCGACCCGAAGGCGCGCCGCATAATCGGCGCCGCGCCGCCGCACGCCGAGTTCCCGCCCAAGGACGCGTAATGGCCCCGGCTCGGTTACGGCTGGATTTCAATCAGTCGGGGCGGCGCGAGCCCGGCAGGGGCTCCACCACGGGCGCTTCCAGGGGGCCGGTCAAGCGGAAGGGATTGAGCGACGGGGGCTTCAGCGGCGTCACCTGAACATCGAGGAGGCGGTCGAAGGAGACGGCGCCCGCAACCGAGTACTCCGACGACGGCCCCCGCCACACCATCTTCTGAATCCGAACGCGCCGGCGTTCCACGGCCAGGTCGGCCTGGAAGGCGCCGAGGCGGTCGGCTGCCGGAGTCGTGGCCCCGGCGGCCGTATCGAAATCGACGTTGTGCAACAGCACTTCCTCGCCTTCCAGCTTGAGCCGCATCGAAAGGCTGTCCAGCACCTCGGGTAGTTCCCATCCCGAAGCGGAGGCGACCAGGGAACCGGAAACGCGCCCGGCCGCCAGCCCCTCCAGTTGCGGTGACGGTGCGGCCAGCTCGCCCAGCGCCGCCTGGCGGACCTGGCCGTGCACCTGGATGGCCGGCGCTCCCCCAGAGAGGTCGAGCGTTGCGTCTCCGATCCAGGCGCCATCGGCGAGGCGGGCGCGCGCCGGGTTCAGCAGAACACGCCTGCCCGCAATCCGGAAGTCCGCAATGACTTCCTGCATGGTCAGCGGGCGCAGCCGGAGGCGGTCGATCGCCAGCCGGCCCTCGATGCGCAGTCTTGGTTGTGCCGGGGGAGCAAGCGGCTGCCGGGACGATGCCTGTGCGGCGGCCGCCGGCTCGCGCAGGCCGGGCAAAAGGCCGCGGCGGCCCGGACGGAGCGCGCCCCACAGCGCTCCACTGCTCACTTCATCAGCGCGCAAATCAGCGCGCAGAACGCCCGGAAGCCGCCACGGAAAACGCAGCGCGCCGGTGATGGTGGCGCCAGCCCAGGCGGCGACGATGCGGGTGGCGCGCACCTGCTCTCCCGTCATCTCCAGCCGGGCGGTATGGATCATGACCGGCGACACGGAACTCGAAGGCGTCCAGGGAACGCGCGTCAGTTGCGCCCAGCCGGCTAGTTTCGGAGCGCTGCCGATCCCCTCGGCACGCAGGTTCAGCGATACCCGGCCCTCCGGCTGCAAGCACATGGATTCGGCCAGGTCCAGGCCGGCCAGGGCCGCCAGCCCGGACAAGCTGCGGAACGGGACATCGCCGCCGGTCGCCGTCAGGCGTCCCACGCCGCCCGCCCAGTTCCAGTCGCCGGCCAGGGTAACGCTGCCGCGCGGCTCCCATTTCACCACGGTGGGCAGCAGGACAGCGCGCGTGCCGTGGAACTCCACCCGCACCTCGGGCGCGGCGGTGACCCCGCCGGCCGCATCCCGCATCTCCAGGCGCCGGCCCCGGAGGAAGCCGTCCACGGCCAGCGGCATGCTTCGCACGCGCAGTTCTCCTTCCAACAGGCCGTCCAGCGGCGCCGCGCGCGACAGCCGAGTCGAGAAGTGCTGCATGGCGGCCAGTACCGTGGCCGCCCGGGCGCCGGAAAAGGCCGTCCGGAGATCGAACTGCGGCCGTTCCCACAGATTCGTCACCGTTCCGGTGGCTTCCAGCATCCCGGCGCCGAGCGGTGTTTGCAGGCGCAGCAAATGCAGCTTCCCGGCAGGCCCGTCGAGCAGGGCTTCGAAGTCCAGGTTAACAGCGGGGTTGCCCGGAGGAGGAAGCAGATCCCAGCGGTGCAGGTCCGCCAGCCGGGCGGCGCCCTTCAGCCGCAGCGCCGTGGTTTCTCCCTCCAGCGTGGCGCGCGCGTTGAGTAACCCGTGGATGCCGTAGTCGCGCCCCGAAGCCAGCACCTGCAAGTCGCCCAGGTAGGTGTCGGAGAGGTTCAGTTGCACGCGAACATCGGAGCGGGAGGCCGCCGCCGGCTGAAACGACCCTTCCACCCGCCACTGCCCCAGATCCGTGAGCGTGCGGTCGGTGCGCGCCGGCGAGCAACCCAGGCGCAGGAGCAGCCGGGGTGGGGCGCCGGGCGACGGATACAGCGCCGCATCCACATCCGACAGAAAGAAAACGCTCTTGAAATCTCCGGCCTTGAAATTGATGCGGGCGTCGCGCAACTCCAGGTAAGGCCGAGCGGCCAGCGAGCGGGAGGCGGCGGCCGCTCGGGCCAGCAGCCGCTCGATGGCCCAGCGCCCTTCGGCGTTGCGTGCCAAATTCACGCTGGGCTCAACGAAGACCAGGGAGGAAAAGACCATCCGCCCGGTCCACAGCGAACGCAGGCGCAGCGTGGCCCGCAGCACGGGCATGCGGGCGAAGGGCTCGTTTCCGAAGGCCGGGTCCTCGCCGATGCTCACGTTTTGCAGGTCGAACCCCGGCCAGGCCAGCAGCTTCAGGCGGATGTTGCCGGCCTGCACGGGGCGGCCCAGGCCGGCCTCCAAGGCCCCCACGATCTGGCCGCGAAAACGGTTGACGTTGACCGCAAAGGGCAACAGCAACGCCGCGGCGATCAGCGCCGCCGCGGCCAACAGGATCGTGCGAGTGTGTCTGCGGAATCCCAATGGGCTAGGTTCCGAGTTTCAAGTTTCAAGTTCCAAGTTCAAAGTCAGCGCCGCGATCCCTCCTCCGGCTTTGAACCTGGAACCTGGAACTTTGAACTCTCAATTCACAGGGAGGAACATGCGGTTCAGCCGGGCCCGGAAGGGAAACAACACGATGCGCTTGGCCACCCCGGTCGCCCACTCCCATTGCGAATCGTAGGCGAAGTCGGCCCCGGTGCTCTTGATCGACCAGTAAATCATCAGCGGGCGGCCGACGATGTTCTCGCGGGGGACGAAGCCCCAATAGCGGCTGTCGAGGCTGTTGTCGCGGTTGTCGCCCATGACGAAATAACGCCCCGGCGGAACCACCAGCCAGCCGCCGCGTACGTGGTGCGGCAGCTTCTCGGCCCACGCCGGGTCCAGTTTCACCGGCGACACGGCCGCCGGCGCCGACGGGAATTCATCGCGGAAAGCATCCCGGGCGCCGGTTTCGTGCACCACGTAGCCTTCGTCGAGGAAACGCCCGTCCACCTGCACCTGCCCTTTCACCAGCCCAAGGCGTTCGCCCGGCAGTCCCACCACCCGCTTGACGTAGTGTATGGCCGGGTTCGGCGGAAACTTGAAAACGATGACGTCGCCACGCTGGATCGGGCGGTACGGCAGCAGCCAGGCCAACCTGCGGCCATGCGGTCCATAGGCCACTTTGTCAACCAGCAGCCGCTCACCCACCAAAACCGTATTCTCCATCGACCCGCTCGGCACCTCGAAGGCCTGGATGGAAAATGTCAGCAGGAAGAGCGCAAGCACGGCCGTGACCGCCGTCGATTGAACGAAATCGGCCAGGCGCGATGGCCTGTCTGGCGGGCGCTTCGCCGCGATGGCCTTCCTGGATTTCTGCCGCCTTGTCCTCACGCCCACAATAATACTCTTAACTCATGATTCATGACTCAACCAGGTGTTGCCGGAGGAAGGCGAAGGCGCCCTTGCCCCAGAACGAATGCGGTCCTGGGAACACTTCGTGGCCAACCAGTTGTTCAGCGCCGAAAACAGCGTAGATGCGGCGCAGCTCGGCAACCGCGGTGCGCGCTGAATCGAGCGGGAATATATCGTCGCGTTCGCCGGATTCGACAAAGACCGGGCGCGGCGCGATCAAGCCAGCCACATCGCTCATCTCCGCCCAGTTCAAGATGCCCGGAATGTAATTGTCGATGCAATGGGCGATGCTGAAAATGCTGTCGCGGTAGCTGGCCAACGAGCCGCTCAACACCGCCGCGCGGATGCGCGGCTCAACGGCGGCGGCGTAGAGCGTCACCGTGCCGCCGCCGGAAATGCCCATGCAGGCGATGCGCCCGGCATCGGTCTCCGGGCGCGAGGCCAGATAGTCGATGGCGCGAATGACGTCGTAGACGCGCCAGGCCGCCATGGTCTGGCCCAGCAGCAACGCGGCGCCGGCGGCCGGCTGGCAGGAACTGGCGCCCAAACCCTTCTTGCGCGCGGCCGGGTCGCGGCGGCACCCGAACCCCAGTTGCTCGACCACCAGGGAAAGGAAGCCGTGGCGCGCCGCCTGCACGCCGAAGCTGTGGTGGTACTCCTTGTCGGTCGTGTCCGGTTCTCCGCTTTCATCGATACCGGCCACGGGATCGCACCCGCGCCCGTGCCCCGGCAGGCAGATGACCGCAGGCAGCCGCCCGCTGCCCGGCCTGGCCGCGCCGCCCGAGCCGCCGCGCCGGGGAACCAACAGGTAGGCGAACACCGACAGGTCCGGGCGGCTTTGAAACACGACCTTCTCCCGCCGATAGCCCTCCAGATCGCGCGTCTCGATGGTTTCGGCGCGAAGCGGGCACCGGGTCGGCGGCAGCCCGCCCATCAGTTCGATCAGCTTGGCGCGGAGCTGCTTCTGCCAGGCCAGCGCCCGGTTGCGCGTAGTGGCCCGGAAGCGGAGGCGCAATGGCGCCGACGGGTATACCGCGCGCGTGAATTCCAGCGAGTCCAGTTGGCGGCCGGCCGCACGCTCTTCCAGCCCGTTGAGCGGGCCCTGATACCGTGAGGCGCCGGCGCGCTGCGCAGCCTGCCTGGCCGGCGCGCGCGGCGCCATCGAAGCGGCCAGCGCCCCGGCGGCAAATTGGCGGCGTGACATTGCTTTGCTCATTGGCGATCAGTTTTCAGTTCGCAGCACTCAGCACTTAGCACTCAGCACTTAGCACTGGAATACCACCCGGCCCGCGCAGATGGTGGCCCGAATGCTGATCCGGCCGGCGTCATCGAGATCGAACAAAACACCGTCATCGCGCCGCGCGGGCAGGCCCAGCAGGCGCGCGGGGTTGGCGGAGGCCATGGCCAGCGCGGCGGCCAGCGACACGCCCGCGAAGCGCATGGTATTGCCGACGGCGTGATGGAGTTGCAGGGCGGAACCGGCCAGGCGGTCGGTTCCACGGATCTGCACGCGGCCGGCGGGCGTCAGCTCGATCGGCACTTCGCCGACTTGGTAGGGGCCGGGAGGGCAGGCAGCCGGCGCTACCGCATCGGTGATCAAGATGGACCGCTCCACACCCTTGGCCCGCACGAACGTCTTGACCACCGCCGGCGCAAGGTGATGTCCATCGACGATGAACGAGGCGGAAAGCTCGTCGGCCGCCAGTTGGTCCCAAATGTAATTGGGGTGGCGGCGGAGCATGCTGTGCGCGCCATTGCCCAGGTGCGTGGAAAGTTTTGCCCCGGCCTTGATCGCCTCCTGAATCTCGCTCTCCGCGGCCGCGGTATGGCCGATGGCGGCCACGATGCCTTGTCCGGTGAGCCACTCAATGAAGGCCACGCCCCCGGGCGCTTCCGGGGCCACGGTCACCAACCGGATGGCGCCGGCGGCGGCGTCCTGAAAGCGGCGGAACTCATCGCGGTCGGGCGGGCGCACGTGCTGGTGCGGGTGCGCACCGCGCGGCCCGTCCTCCGGCGAAATGTACGGCCCTTCCAGGTGGATGCCGGCGACGGCTGGCCCGATCTCCGGATCGCGCGCGGCCGCCGCCGCCGCCCGCAGGCAGGCCTCGATTCGCTGGCGCCCGCCGGTGATGACAGTCGGCAGGAAGCGGGTGACGCCGGTGGTCCACAGGCGGCGAACCGCGCAGCGGTAATCCTCCACGCCGGCGCCCGGGGTGTTGAAGTCCACGCCGGCAAAGCCATTCACCTGCAGGTCGATCAGGCCCGGCGCCAGCCAGTTGCCCGTCCCGCCGATGTCCGCGCCGGCCAATGCCAGCTCAATGGTCTCAAGTTCTGAAGTCTCCGGGTTCTTTCCCTGGATCAGCATAGGAAGAGAGCAAGCATACCCTTGAAAGTTCCGGGTTCCAAGTTCCAGGTTTGAGTCTGCGCCGAACGAATTGACACGATTGCAGCCGGTCTTTACCATCCACTGTGCAGGCTGCTTCATGGAGGACAACATCCAAACGCAGGCCGGGTCTCGCCAGCGCTTCCGCGTGGTGGTGGCCACCACGGTGCTGCTGAGCTTCATCAGCTTCTGGCGCGCGGCCGCCATTGTCCTCAACGACCTCGGTTCCTCCGCGTTCTACGCCTGCGGCATCGCCGAGCAGGCCTTCGGCAAGGCCGCGCCCTGGTTCATCCTCGCCGTCATGCTGTTCGCCAACTGCGTGCGAATGGTCTACATCGAAAGCTGCACGATGTTCACCCGCGGGGGGGTCTACCGGGTGGTGAAGGAAGCGATGGGCGGCACGCTGGGCAAGCTGGCGGTCTCGGCGCTCATCTTCGACTACATCCTGACCGGCCCCATCAGCGCCGTTTCCGCGGGGCACTACCTGACCGGCCTGCTCAATGACTCCCTGGATTACATCGGCATCTTTCAGGACCTGCCGCCCAATTTCAGCTCCATGGTGTTCGCCATCCTGGTGACGCTGTATTTCTGGCGGAAGAACATCATCGGGCTGCACGAGTCCAGCGAAAAAGCGCTGCGCATCATGTACGTGGTCAGCGCGCTGGTGATCCTGGTGCTGGCCTGGTCGGGCGTGACGCTGCTGCTGCGGGGCGGCCACCTGGCGCCCTGGCCGGCGGTGGCCAACCTGCACTTCCGCGACGACGCGCTGGGCTGGCTGAAAGGCACCAGCCTGCCTTCCATCGGCGCCATGGCCGCGCTGATCGCCTTCGGCCACTCGGTGCTGGCCATGAGCGGCGAGGAAACGCTGGCCCAGGTAAACCGGGAAATCGAGCATCCCAAGCTGAAGAACCTGAAGCGGGCGGGGATCGTCATCGGCGTTTACGCCTTCCTGTTCACCGCCGTCAGCTCCTTCCTCGCCGTGGCCCTGATCCCGGACGCGGACCGGGCGCGCTACATCGACAACGTGATCAGCGGCATCGCCATGCACGTGGCTGGCCCGCATCAGTTGCGGCTGGTCTTCCAGGCCTTCGTGGTGCTGGTGGGCACGCTGATGCTCTCCGGCGCCGTCAACACCGCTATCATCGGCTCCAACGGGGTGCTGAACCGGGTGGCCGAGGACGGCGTGCTCACCGACTGGTTTCGGCGGCCTCACCGGCGCTACGGCACCACCTACCGGCTGATCGACACGGTCGTTCTGCTGCAGTTGTTCACCATCGTGGCCAGCCGCGGGAACGTGTACCTGCTCGGGGAGGCCTACGCCTTCGGCGTCATCTGGAGCTTCACCATGATGACCGCCTCGGTTTTCGTGCTGCGCTTCAAGGACCCGCGGCCGCGTGAGTGGCGGGTGCCGGGCAATTTCCGCATCGGCAAGACCGAGTTTCCCGCCGGCATCCTGTTGATCGCCCTGGTGCTGTTTTCGACGGCGGTGATCAACCTGTTCAGCAAAAAGGTGGCCACGGTCTCCGGCGTGTCCTTCACCCTGTTCCTATTCATCGTCTTTACAGTCTCGGAGCGGGTGACGGCGCGGCGCCGCGCCGCCTCCACCGGCATGGACCAGTTCAACGTGGCGGCTACCGAACAGGTGAGTTGCGAGCAGGTGCGCTGCCGCCCCGGCAACGTGCTGGTGGCGGTGCGCGACCACAACGCCCTCGAGCAGGTGCGGTTCGCGCTGGAACGGGTCAATACCGACGAGCGCGACGTGGTGGTGATGACCACCCGCCTGATGCAGGGGCCCGATTTCACCGAGTATATGGCCGCGGACCAGTTCAGCGAGTATGAGCAGTTGATGTTTTCGCGGGTCGTCTCGCTGGCCGAGAAAACAGGGAAGCCGGTTTCCCTGGCCGTGGTCCCCGGCACCGTTCCCGAAGAAGCGATCATGCTTACCGCCCAGCGCCTTCGCTCCTCGACGGTGATGGTCGGGCGGTCATTCAAGATGCCGGCGCAGGAGAAAGCGTTGCGGCTGGGGATGGCCTGGGAGAAGCTGCCGAACCCTCGCCCGCGAATCACGCTGCAGGTGATCAGCCCCAGCGGCGAAACGGCCAGCTTTCTGCTGGGGCCGCACGCCCCCTCGCTTCGCCCCGAAGACGTGGAGATGCTGCATCGCGTGTGGTTGGAACTGGTCAACGATCCCAACCTGCACGGGCTCCATCACAACCAGATCATCGCCGTGGCCCTCCGCCGCTTGGCCGCCGGGTTGCGCGCGCAGGACCGCGAGTCCTTGTTGGCCGAGCTTCGCCGCCTGGCTGGCGGCCGCTGAGCGCCGGGTTGAGCCACGAAGCCACCCAACTGAACCACAAAGCCACAAAGAGCACGAAGGACCACAAAGATTTCATTTGTGTTTCTTTGTGTTCTTTGTGTCTTTGTGGTTCAGTTGCGCGCCCTCGCATTGACAGGGCGGGGAGCGGCACGTACCATCGGGGTGACGCACCGCATGCCGGAATTCATTCGCAATCCAGGGGCTTCCGCAACCCGGTTCCGCGTGGTGGTGGCTACCACGGTGGCGCTCAGCTTCATCAGCTTTTGGCGCGCCGCGGCCATCGTGCTGAACGACCTGGGCTCTTCGGCGTTTTACGCCGTGGGCATCGCCGAGGAGGCTTTCGGCAAGACGGCCCCCTGGTTCATCCTCGCCGTGATGTTGTTCGCCTACGCGGTGCGGATGGTTTACATCGAAAGCTGCGTGATGTTCACCCGCGGCGGCGTGTACCGCGTGGTGAAGGAAGCGATGGGCGGGACGTTGGGGAAGCTGGCCGTCTCCGCCCTGATCTTCGATTACATCCTCACGGGTCCCATCAGCGCGGTGACGGCCGGCCAGTACCTGATCGGCCTGTTGAACGACGCCCTGGCGTACCTCCAGGTCGGCCACGCGCTGCCCCGCAACTTCGGGGCCATGGTCGTGGCGCTGCTGGTGACCGCGTACTTTTGGCGCAAGAACATCATGGGCATGCATGAATCCAGCGACAAGGCGCTGCGGATCATGTATGTGGTCACGGTGCTGGTGGTGCTGGAGCTGGTCTGGTGCGGCATCACGCTGGTTATGCGGGGCGGCCATCTGCCGCCGTGGCCCACGGTCTCCAACCTGCACTTCGAGAAGAAGGCGCTGGGCTGGCTGCACGGCAGCGGCCTGGCCCAGGTCGGCGTGATCGCCGCGATGATCGCTTTCGGCCATTCGGTGCTGGCCATGAGCGGCGAGGAAACCCTCGCCCAGGTGAATCGCGAGATCGCGCACCCGAAACTGCCGAACCTGAAGCGGGCGGCCATGATCGTCTGGATTTACTCGACGGTCTTTACGGCCGGCACCGCGTTCCTGGCGGTGGCGCTGATTCCCGACGCCGAGCGGTCGCGTTACATCAACAACATGATCGGCGGGCTGGCCATGAACGTGGTCGGACCGCAGGCCGCCCGGCTGGTGTTCCAGGCATTTGTGGTGCTGGTTGGGGCCCTGGTGTTGTCCGGCGCGGTCAATACGGCCATCATCGGCTCCAACGGTGTGCTCAACCGGCTTTCGGAAGACGGGGTGCTCACCGACTGGTTCCGCCGGCCCCATAAACGATACGGGACCACGTACCGCATGATCGACATGGTGGTCCTGCTCCAGTTGTTCACCATCCTCGCCAGCCGGGGCAATGTTTACGTGCTGGGCGAGGCCTATGCGTTCGGCGTCATCTGGAGCTTCACCATGATGACCCTGTCGGTCCTGGTGTTGCGCTTCAAGAACCCCAGCCCGCGCGAGTGGCGGGTCCCGCTCAACCTGCTGTTTCGGGGCCGCGAAGTCCCCGTGGGCCTGATCCTTATCGGCGGCGGCCTGCTGGCAACCGCATTGGCCAATGTGCTCACCAAGAAGGTGGCCACTGTGTCCGGGCTGACGTTCACGATTGTGCTGTTCGCGGTCTTCAGCGTTTCCGAGCGGATCACAGCGCGGCGCCGCGCCGCTTCCACGGGCATGGACCAGTTCAACGTCAGCATGGACGAGCAGGTGAGCTGCGAGCGCGTTCGCTGCCGGCCGGGGAACATCCTGGTGGCCGTGCGCGACGCGGATACGCTGGAGCAGCTCTACCACGTGCTGGCGCGCACCGACACCGAGGAGCGCGACGTCGTGGTTATGACCACCCGCCTGATGCGCGGCGCCGACTTCTCCGAGCAGCTTCCCGACCAGCACATCTTCAGCGAATACGAGCAGAAGCTGTTCAGCAGCGTGGTCAGCCTGGCGGAGAAGATGGGCAAGCCGCTGTCGCTGGTGGTGGTTCCGGGCATCAACCCCGAGGACGCCATCATGCTGACGGCGCAGCGGCTGCAGCCCTCGAGGGTGGTCGTGGGCCGGTCGCACGTCGTTTCCGCCCAGGAAAAAGCGCTGATCGTCGGCCGCGCCTGGGAACGGCTGCCTCACCCCCGCCCCCGCCTCACGCTGGAGGTAATCAGCCCCAAGGGGGAGACGGCCAGCTTCTTACTCGGGCCGCATGGTGTCTCGCTGCGCCCCGAGGACCAGGAGATGCTGCACCGCCTCTGGCTGGAATTGACCTCGGATCCGGCGCTGCGCGGCTTGCACCACGACCAGCTCATCAGCGTGGCGCTCCGGCGCATGGCGGCCGGTTTGCGCGGCGCCGACCGGGAAAGCATCCGCGCCGAGCTGCGCCGGCTGGCCGGGGGCGCGCGAAGGTGAGTTAAGAGTTGAGAGTCAAGAGTTAAGAAATGGGGCCGGTAGCCAATTCATAACTCCTAACTCACAATTCGACGCGGCGAGTGATCAGGCAGAGATAGGCGAGAATGCCGCCCACCAGGATGCCGCCGGTGATGCTCAGGGCCAGCGCGAAGGAATGAGTGGCGTGGGCGATGTAGCCGGTCAAAGCCGGAGCCAGGATGCCGCCGAGGTTCCCGCCGAAGTTCTGAATCCCCGAGACCGTTCCCACCACCCGGCGGGCGCAGACCGCCTGGGTCAGTGTCCAGGTGTTGGGCGAGGCGATGCCCAGACCGCACAGGGCAATGGTCAGTAACCAGACGGCGGTCATCTTGTCTTCCACCAGGCCGGCGGGAACGATCAGGCAGGCGATGGCCAGGCCCACCGAGATGAAAGCCTTGCGCGCCCAGGTCTCCGAGCGGCCCGCCCGCACCAGCCAGTCGCTGAGCAGGCCGGCCAGCAGGATGACCACCGACATGGCAATAAAGGGGATGGAGCTGTAGATGCCCATCTCCCGCGGCGTAAACTTGCGCTCCATCACCAGGTATCCGGGCAGCCAGGTCACATAGACGTACCAGGTATAGTCGTAGGCGAAAAAGCCCAGGAAGATGCCGAGCACGCTGCGGTGGCGCATCAGCGCCAGACCCTGAAGGAAGCGCAGCGGGGCCTTTGCGCCGCCATCCGCAGCGCCGGCCCGTTCCGGCGCCGGGGTCAAGGCGCCGTCAGGCCGTGGCGTTTCCCACTTTCGCAGGAACAGCAGCCACGGCAGCAGCCACACCGCCGGGGCCAGGCCGATGATGAGGAAGTACAACTTGATCCCATAGGTGGCCAGGAAAAACGCGCCCACGGCGGTGACCAGGGCCTGGCCCAGTCGAACGCCGGTCAGGTAAGCGCCGGTGACGGCGCCGCGCTCCTTGTCTTGAAAAGAATTGGCGACGGCGCGGGCGCTGGCGGGAAACGACACCGACTGCCCGATGCCCACCAGCATGCGGACCGCGATCAGTGCCGCCAGGCTGCCCGCAAAGCCGGTGAACGCCGAGGCCAGCGACCACAACGCGAACCCGTAGGCGTAGGCGCGCCGCACGCCAAAGCGGTCCACCACCCAGCCGGCCGGAACCTGCAGCAGCGAATAGGTCCAGAAGAACGCGGAGAGCAGGATGCCCATGACCGCCGGCGAGAGATGGAACTCGCGGATCATGAAGGGCGCGGCCGGCGACAGCGCGCCGCGGTGGGCATAGCAGGCCAGCATGGCCGCGGTCAGCAGCACCATCAGCCACCAGCGCTGCGGGGATTCCCGTAACTGCCGTTCCGGTTGCGCCGGCACTGGCGTTGTCTGCACGCCGCCCCCTTTCGCTGAAGGTCCAAAGGTCCAAGGGTCCAAGAGTCTAACGGTCCACGAGGGTCAATTCTCGGCAGAGTCCAATCCGACCTTTGGACCTTTGGACCTTTGGACCCTTGGACCTTTAGCTAACCGTACCGGTGTAACGGATGATGAGCAGGGTGATGTCGTCGGCCTGGTAAGCGCCGCGGCTGAAGTCATCGACAGCGGCCAGGATGCCGGACTGCAGCTCCGCCACCGAACCGCCGACGTGCTGTTCGGCGGCCTGGCGCAGGCGGTCCGACCCGAACATTTCTTCCTGGCGGCTGAAAGCTTCGGTGATGCCGTCGGTGACCAGCACCAGCGTGTCGCCCGGCTCCAGATGCGCCATCTCGGTTTTAAAGTCGGCGTCTTCCATCAGGCCGACCGGCAAGCAGCCTTCGTAGTGCCACGGCGTGGCACGGCCGTTGCGCAACAGCAGGGGCGGGATGTGGCCGGCGTTGATGAAGTCCAGCCGGCCGTCCCGGTCCAGCATTCCAAAAAACATGGTTGCGTAGCGGCGCATTTCCGAGCGGGTGGAGATGAAGCGGTTGATGTGGTCGAAGACCGGCGCCGCCGCCTGGCCCAAGGTCATGGCGGAAAATGCGCCCTGCAACATGGTGGTCAACAGGGCGGCGCCCAGGCCCTTGCCGCAAACATCGGCGATCACGAAGGCGCCGCGCTCCGCGCCCAGGTCCATCAGGTCGAAGTAGTCGCCGCCCACCGCCAGGCAGGAGCGGTTGACGCCCGTCACCTCGAAATGCGGGAACCGCTGGAAGGTCTTGGGGAGCAGCGCCTGCTGGATGTCGCGGGCGATGGAAAGCTCCTGCTCCATGCGGCGGCGCTCGCGTTCCCGCTGGACCAGGCGCGCGTTATCGAGGACGCTGGCCGCCTCCATGGCCAGGGCATCGAGGATCTTGCGCTGCAGGTGGGAAAAGGCGGCCGGGCGGCGGCTGTCCAGGTACAGCACGCCCAGCAACTGCCGGGTGGCCACCGTGCTCATTTCGCCGGCGCTGAACTGCGTCAGGGAAAACAGCGGGATGGCCACCACGGTGCGGAGCTGCTGCAGGACCACGCTCATGGCGCCGCGCAGCGCCGTCGCCGCCTGCGACAGGTCGTCCTCGATGACGCCCGACTGCCGCTCCAGCGCGTCGTGGATGGCGGTCTGGCTGGGCGCGATGCTGTCCACCGGCAGATTGACGCCGCCCTGCTGCCGGGCCAGCAGCGGGCGAAGCTCGCCGCCGGGGCCGGTCTCCAGCAGCAGGCCGCGGTCGGCCTCGGTGATCTCCACGGCGCGGTCCACCATGGCGCCCAGCACCTCGCGCAACGGCATGCGCGACTGCAGCAGCGCGGTGGCCTCCAGCAGCAGGCTCAACTGACGCAGGTCGCGCGTGCCGGCCTCCAGCGTGGCCGCGCCTTCGAAGCGCGAGAGCAGGTCGGGCAGCGCCTCCGAGACCTGGGCGGCGGCGTGGAAGATGAGCTGCACCGTGTCGGCCGCGCCCAGCGTGATCACGTCTCCGTCGCGCAGTACGCGGCTCTCCACGCTCTCTCCGTTGACGAACACGCCCTGCCGCTGGCCCCGGTCTTCCACCCGGAATTCGCCGTCGGCGTACACCAGCGCGGCCGAACTTCGGGAGACGCGCTTGTCGTTCAGCGCCAGGTGATTGCCCTCCTCCGACCCCCGGCCAATCAGGAAGGGAGACTGGTCGATGGCCCTGGTCTGGCGATCACCCTCGGCCTGCACGATCTCCAATGAGGCTTCGGGGAGAGATTGCAGGTGCGGCATACGGGCGCATCTTATCAGGCTGCGGGCAAGAAACGGAAGGCGGAAAGCAGTAAGCAGTAGGCAGCAAGCAGCAAGCAGCGGCGGCGTCTCCTGCCCTCGGCCTGCTGCCTTCTGCCTTCCGCCTTCTGCCTTCCGCCTTCCGCCTTCTGCCTTCTGCCTACTGCCTACTGCCTACTGCTTACCGGGCCCGGGAACTCCCCTTCCCAGCGGGCCACCACCACGGTCGCCAGGCAATTGCCGATCACGTTGACCGAGGTGCGGCCCATGTCCATAAGCTGGTCGATGCCCAGCAAGATGAACACCGGCTCCATGGGCAGCCCGAACGATGTGGCGGTAGCCAGCAGGATCACCAGCGCGGCCCGCGAGACTCCGGCCACGCCCTTGCTCGTCAGCATCAGGGTCAGCATCATCACCAGTTGCTGGCCAAAAGTGAGGTGCAGGCCGCCGGCCTGGGCCACGAAAACGGCGGCCAGCGAAAGGTACAGCGTGGTGCCGTCGAGGTTGAAGCTGTAGCCGGTGGGCATAACGAAGGCCACCACGGGCCGCGGCACGCCCATGCCCTCCATGGCTTCCATGGCCCGCGGCAGCGCCGCCTCCGAGCTGCTGGTGGCGAAGGCGATCGAGGCCGGCTCGGCAACCGCGGCCGCGAACTTGCGGACCGGAACGCCGGCCAGCAGCGCGATGGGCAGCAGGACGCCCAGCAAGAAGATCAGCAGCGAAACGTAGAGCGTGGCCAGCAACTGGGCCAGGTTCAGCAGGATGCCCAGGCCGGTGCGGCCCACCGTGTAAGCGATGGCCGCGCCCACGCCCACCGGGGCAAACAGCATCACGATATTGGTGAACTTGAACATCGTCTCCGCCAGGCTTTCACAGAGAGCCAGCACCGGCCGGCGTTTTTCCTCGCTCAACAGCGTCAGCGCCATGGCGAACACGATGCTGAACACCACCACCTGCAAGACCTGCCCCTCGGCTATGGACTTGGCGATGTTCTCGGGGAAGATGTGCAGGATTATGTCGGAGGCGTCCTGTTTGACGGCTGCAAGCTGTTCGCCGAACGCCGGAGGCAGCTTCACGCCCACGCCCACCCGGGTCAGATTGATAGCCGCCAGCCCCAGGAACAGGGCGATGGTGGTGACCACCTCAAAATAAACGATGGCCTTGATGCCCATGCGCCCGACCTTTTTCAGATCGGCGTGGCTGGCGATGCCCACCACCAGCGTGGCGAACAGCAGCGGCGCGATGATGGTTTTAATCATCCGCAGGAACACCAGGCTCAGGACGCGGAGGCTGACGCCGAAGGAGGGCCAGTCGTGTCCGATCTCCGCTCCGATTACCATGCTGACCAGGATCCAGGTGGTCAGCGAGCGGCGGGCCGCGGCATAGGCGGTCAGGACGGCGATCACCACCCACCGGGCGGCCTGCAGCGCCCCGGGCGCCACATGCCAGGATCCATAATGACTGCCGGTGGCCAGCGCGGCGACCACCGCGAAGCAAAGCAGGAAAGCGCCGAGCAGCTTCGGCTTCATCGGCTCCTTAGTATCACGAAACCAAGCAAGAACAAAGCAGGTGGCAGGTGACAGGGCATGGCGGCAGCCCACAGCCCACGGCCTACAGCCCACAGCCGCTTCAGGCCGCCGCTTCCTTGAACGAGCAGTCTTCGTTGGGGCAGACGCGGATGGCGCCTTCACGCTTGGTGGTTTTCTCCAGCAGGTAGGGAGAACCGCACTTCGGGCATTTTTGGGGCACGGGGCGGTTCCAGCTTACAAAATCACACTCCGGGTAGCGCGAGCAGCCGTAGAAGACTTTCCCGCGCTTGGAGCGCCGCTCGACCAGTTCGCCGGCGCAGCCGGTCTTGGGGCAGGCCACGCCCACTGTCTTGTGCTTGATGTACTTGCAGCGCGGATAGTTGCTGCAGGCGGTGAACTCGCCATACCGGCCGTGCTTGAGGACCATCTGCGAGCCGCACTGCGGGCACTTCTCGTCCAGCGGCACGTCGGGTTTCTTCTCGCCCTGGTCCAGGCGCCGGGTGGTCTTGCAGTCGGGGTAGCCGGTGCAGGCCAGGAACTGGCCGAAGCGTCCCCGCTTCAGGGCCATGGGGCGCCCGCAGTTGGGGCACTCGCCGTGCTCGCCGGTTCCCGTCACCTCGGGAACGGACACTTCTTCGGTCTCCGATTTCGTCTCCAGGCCGGGCAGGTCGCTGGGCAACTCGCGGGTCTTGGTGCAGTCGGGGTAGCCGGTGCAGGCCAGGAAGCGGCCGAACCGGCCCCAGCGGATCACCATCGCCTTGCCGCACTTGTCGCACACCTGGTCGGTGGGCTGCTCCATGCGCTTGATGTCGCGCATGTTGCGCTCGGCGTCGCGCAGGTCCTTCTCGAACTTCCCGTAGAATTCGTGAAGCGCCTCCTGCCAGGCCATCTTGCCTTCCTCGACTTCGTCCAGCTCCTCCTCCATGCGCGCGGTGTACTGGACGTCGAAGATGTCGGCAAAGCTCTCCACCAGCAGGTCGTTCACCACCTCGCCGAGCTCGGTCGGGGAAAAGCGGCCGCCGCGCTTCTCGGCGTAGTTGCGGTCCTGAATGACGCTGAGGATGGCGGCGTAGGTGGAGGGCCGGCCGATCCCCTTTTCTTCCAGTTCCTTCACCAGCGCGGCTTCGCTATAGCGCGGTGGAGGCTCGGTAAAGTGCTGCTCGGGGCTCAGCTTTAGCAGCTTCAACACCTCTCCCTGGGTCACGGGCGGCAGCTTGTGCTTCAGCTCCTCCTCTTCCTCGTCCTTGACGTCCGTGCCTTCCTTGTAGACCTTCAGGAATCCGTCGAACTTCTCCACCGAGCCGGTGGCGCGGAAAAGGATGCCGCCGGCGCGGATATCGATGGTGGTCTGGTCGAAGACGGCCGGGTTCATCTGCGAGGCGAGAAAGCGCTGCCAGATCAGCCGGTACAGCTTGAACTCGTCCTCCTGCAGGTAACGCCGCACCGAGTCCGGGGCGCGCAGGGCCGAGGTGGGACGAATGGCCTCGTGGGCGTCCTGGGCGCCCTTTTTGCTCCGGTAGTAGACGGGCTGCTCGGGCAGGTATTGGGCGCCGTATTGCTGCCCAATGTAGTCGCGCGCCTCGGCCAGGGCGTCGGCCGAAACGCGGGTCGAATCGGTGCGCATGTAGGTGATCAGGCCGACGCTGCCTTCCTCGCCCAGCTCGATGCCTTCGTATAGCCGCTGGGCCAGCGCCATGGTGCGCTTGACGCTGAAGCGCAGCTTGCGCGCAGCCTCCTGCTGGAGCTTGGAGGTGATGAAGGGAGGCACGGGGTAGCGGCGCTTCTCCCGGATGCCCACCGAGTGCACCACGAACTGCTCTTTCTTGAGCGCCTGCTCGATGGCCCGGGCCTGCTCCTCGTTGGGGATCTGCAAGTCGGCCAGCGCCAGCTCGCTCGCTCCGTTGACCGGCCTGGCGGCGGTGATGCGCTTGATGGCGCGGGCATCGAACACCGGCGGCTTTTTGGCGTGCAGGTGGGCGTCAATGGTCCAGTACTCCTGCTTCTGGAAGGCGCGGATTTCCCGTTCGCGCTCCACCACTAGGCGCAAGGCCACCGACTGCACCCGGCCGGCCGACAGCCCGCGCTGCACCTTGTCCCACAGCAGGGGGCTGACCTGGTAGCCGACCAGGCGGTCCAGGATGCGGCGCGCCTGCTGCGCCTTCACCAGGTTCTCGTTGATGTCGGTCGGATTGCGGAAACCTTCCTCAATTCCACGCCGTGTGATCTCGTTGAACAGCACGCGGCGAACCGGTTTGCCCCCGCCCAGTTCCTCGGCCAGGTGCCCGCAGATGGCCTCGCCCTCGCGGTCCGGGTCGGCGGCCAGGTAGATGGCGGCGGCGCTTTTGGCCGCCTGTTTCAGTTCGCTCACCACCTTCCTCTTGCCGGGAATGATCTCGTACACCGGCTCGAAGTCGCGCTCCAAGTCAACCCCAAGGGTCTTCTTGGGCAGGTCCTTGATGTGGCCCAGCGATGCCTTGACGATGAAATCCCGGCCCAAGTACTTGTTGATGGTTCTGGCCTTGGCCGGCGATTCGACCACCACCAGGGACTTCCCGCCGGCCTGGTGCTCCCGTTTCTCGGTTGTGGCTACCTTTGGCATGTCAATCGGTGACGAGTGACAAGTGACGAGAAAGCCCGCTTGTCACTCGTCACCTGTCACTTGTCACTCTTCCTACATGACTTTCACGAAATTCTTTCCGGGCAGTTGCCGGATGCGTCCCTTCAGCTCCAGTTCCAGCAGCGCCGCCAGCAATTCCGGGGAAGAGCAGCCGGGCAGGGCGTCGAGCAGCGCATCGATCTGGGTGGCGCTCTCCACCTGCAGCAACTGGTAAACGGCGCGTTCAATCTCGGAAAGCGGCTCGGTAAACAGAGACGCTTCAGCCGCCTCGCCCGATTCGGAAAGCGGGGAAACCGGCAGCACTTTCCGCACATGCTCCGGCAGTCCCGCGAACACGTCCTTCCAGTCCTGGACCAGCGCGGCGCCCTGCTTGATCAGCGTGTTCGGCCCCCAACTGTTGCGGTTGGTGACGGCGCCGGGCACGGCGAACACCTCGCGGTTCTGCTCCAGGGCCAGCCGGGCGGTGATGAGGGAACCGCTGTACTGGGCCGCCTCGACCACCACCACGCCCAGCGAGAGGCCGCTGATAACGCGGTTGCGGATGGGGAAATTCTGGGGGGCGGCGAACGCCCCCATCGGAAATTCCGAGAGCACCAAGCCCTTCTCTTCGATCTCCGCCTTCAGCTTCTTGTTCTCGCTGGGGTAGCAGCGGTCGATGCCACAACCCAGCACGGCCACCGTCTTTCCGCCGGCCGCCAGGGCGCCGCGATGGGCGGCGGCATCCACGCCGCGGGCCATGCCGCTGACGATGACCAGGCCGCGCGCGGCCAAGTCGGCGCCCAACCGCTCGGCGATGGCGTTGCCATAGGGGCTGGGCTTTCGCGCCCCGACCACGGCCAGGCACGGCCGCGCCAGCAGCGCCACGTCGCCCCGCGCGTACAGCGCCACCGGGGGGTCGTACGTCTCCTTCAATAGAGCAGGATAGTCGGCGTCGGCATAGGCCATCAGCCGGCAGCCATCCTGCTTGATGCGCGCTACTTCTTGCGCCGCCGCCTCGAACGCGGCTCCGCCGCCCAGGTTCTGCGCTATCAGTGGCAGAATACCATGCTCCTTAAGTTCCGTGGGAGAGGCGCGAAAAATGGCCCGGGGGTCGCCATAGATTTGGGCCAGCCGGGCGGCCAGGCGATTGCCCAGTCCCGGCGTCATCTTCAACGCCAGCCAGTGGAGCATTTCATCGTCGGGCTGTACAGCGGCGGCCAAGTCCGTCATGGCAACTCCACAACTCTACAGGCCGAAAAAAGCAGTTGTCAACTTGGAGTCATTCTCACCACAAAGGCACCAAGGCACCAAGCGGCTGAATCTATTGGACTTGGTGGCTTGGTGACTTGGTGGGAGCTGGACACGTTCCGGCAGGCCGTCCAGGCCGTAGTAACGGTGCTCGAGGCCGGAATCGCGCACGATCACGATGCGCAGGCCGGATGGATCCGGACCCAGCGGCTTGCCCACCGGCCCGTTGACCACCACTTCTACCGGGCCGTCCTTCGCCAGCCCATTTCGGTGGTGGTGCCCCGTGAACACGTGGCTGACCCCATACTTCTTGAAAAGATCCAGGTATTCCCGGCGGCGCGCCAGCGGAATGTTAACATAGGCGTCCTTCTCGGCGGGGTCGGCGATAAACAACGGATGGTGCTGAAAAACAACCGGGCGCCGCGCGCCGGCCTTTTTCGCCCTGGCCAGCTCAGTTTCCAGCCAGCGCCGCTGTTCCTGCAACTCCTCGACCGGTTTGCCGAAATGGATGATTTGGGAATTGAGCACGAAGGCGGCCATGCCACCGACGCGGAACGAGTAATAGTCCGGCCCGAACTTCTCCTTGTAAGCGGCAATGCTGGCTGCGGTCGGCTCGTTGCCGACGTCGTGGTTGCCGGCCACGTTATAGAGCTTGATGGAGCGGTCGAGCTTGGAAGCGATGCGCAGGTATTCGGCTACCTGGGCGGGATCGCCGGGCCGGTTCACCAGGTCGCCGCAGACGATCACGAAGGCCGGCCGCAGGCGATTGGCGGCGGCGATGGCTTTCTCGAAATTGGCCGTCTCCAGCGCGAAGTCCTTGTTCTCCGCGGCGAAGCCGAACTGCGGGTCGGCCAGTTGAATGAAGAAAAACGGCTGATCGGCGGCGCGCAACGCGCCGGCAAGCAGCAGCACAAAGACGAACGTTCGTCGGGTCATGGCCGCGCCGTATTTCACCACAAAGTCAGGAAGAACACAAAGGGCACAAAGAGTGTGATTCAATGAACGACATGAAGACGCGGAAAACCCAGGAACTGAGCCGCAGGCTGGAGATTGCCCGCCAGGCCGCCATCCGGGCCGGCCGGATCATGCTCAAGTATGCGCGAACCCATTTCCAGCGCGAGACCAAGGCCAATGGCTCGGTGGTGACCATCGCCGACCGCGAGAGCGAGCAACTGCTCCGCCGGACAATAGAAAAGAGCTTTCCCGGCGACGGCGTCCTCGGGGAAGAGTTTGGCGAGAAGCCGGGCACGACCCGCTACCGCTGGATTCTGGATCCGCTCGACGGAACCTTGACTTACGCCCAGGGCGTTCCGCTGTACGGGGTGCTGATCGGCGTGGAGGATCGCGAAACGCAAAGCTGCCCCATCGGCGTCATTCACATTCCGGCGCTGGCGGAGACTGTCTACGCGATGGACGGGGTGGGATGCGCCTGGGAAGGGCGCTCCGGCCATGGTGCTTCCCGCGCCAGGACCGCGCGCGCCCGGGTGTCCGAGGTCCAGCACCTGGATCAGGCCGTGATGCTGGCCACCGACTTCTGGAGACTGGGAACCCCCAACCAGCGCGACGCGCTCGCCCGCCTGGCCGCCAAAACCCGCGTGCAGCGCACCTGGGCCGACTGCTATGGCTACGTGCTGGTGGCTACGGGGCGCGCCGAGATCATGCTCGACCCGGTCATGAAGGTTTGGGACGCCGCGCCCATGCCGGTGATTCTGAAAGAAGCGGGCGGCTGCTTCACCGACTGGGCCGGGCGGCCCACCATTCACGGCCAGTGCGGCCTGGCCACCAACGGCCGCCTGCACGCCGCCGTCTTGGAGGAACTGAGGATCAGCGCCCCGGCATAAACAACGCAATGGTCAGCGCAAGAAGGGGGCAGTTCTGATCGGATGGGGTCAGACCTTCAGGATGCGCTTGACTTCGTGGACGCCGCTGACCTTGCGGATGGCGCCGACGATCCGCTCCAGGTGCTTGGTGTCGGTGATTTCGATGGTCAGGTCCATGGTGGCGGTGCGGTCCTGGTCGTTGGGGTGGGCCTCGACATCGCGGATGTTGGTGTCGTCCTCGGAGATGGCCGAGGTCAGGTCGCGCATCATGCCGGGCCGGTCATCGGCCTGGATCACCAGCTTGACGGGGTAGGAATCCTGGGTGGCGCGCGCCCACTCCACCTCGATCTGCCGCTCGCGCTCGTAGAGCAGGTTGGCCACGTTGGGGCACAGCTTGGAGTGGACCGCGATGCCCTTGCCCCGCGTGATGTACCCGATGATTTCCTCGCCGCGGATGGGATTGCAGCACTTGGCGCGGTAGACCATCAGGTCGCCGGCGCCGCGGACGACAATGGCCGCCCCGCTGTCGCGCGAGATGCCGAGCGCCTTCTTGATGGCCGCAAACTTGCCCGGCTCCTCGGCCGCCGCCTGTTCCTTGAGGGGTTCGGGGGCCAGCTTGATGAGCACTTGGCGCGCCGAAAACTTGCCGAAGCCGATCCCGGCGAACAGATCGTCGGCCTTGTGGCAGCCGTACTCCTGCGACACCTTCAGGTAGGTTTCTTCGGTGACCTTCTTCAGGTTGACGTCGTACTTCCGGGCCTCCTTTTCCACCAGGCGCTTGCCGATCTCGATGGCCCGCTCGCGCTGGGTCACGTTCAGCCAGTGGCGGACCTTGTTGCGCGCCTTCGAGGTCTTGACGAAGGTGAGCCAGTCGCGGCTGGGCATATGCCCCTGCTGCGTCAGGATCTCGACGATGTCGCCGTTGCGCAGCTTGTAGCGCAGCGGGACGATCCGGCCGTTTGCCTTGGCGCCCATGCAGGCGTGCCCCACCTCGGTGTGGATGGCGTAGGCGAAATCGACGGCGGTCGCCTCGCGCGGCAGGATGATCACCTTCCCGAGCGGGGTGAAGGTGTAGACCTCCTCCGGGTACAGGTCGATCTTCAGGGAGGAAAGGAATTCTCCGGGGTCCTCCGTCTCGCGCGCCCATTCGACCACCTGGCGGAGCCAGGCGATGCGCTGGTCGTCGGCGCCGGGCCTGGTTTCGCGGGGCCGCGGGACGGACGCCTTGCCGGCCTCGGCGGCCTTCCCCTCCCCCGGCCCGCCGACCGCCCCCACGCCCTGCCCCTCCTTGTATTTCCAGTGCGCCGCGATGCCCAGCTCCGCGACGCGGTGCATCTCATGGGTGCGAATCTGCACCTCGAAGCTCTGCCCGGTGCCGGTGATCACCGAGGTGTGCAGCGACTGGTAGAGGTTGGGGCGCGGCATGGCGATGAAATCCTTGATCCGGCCCGGGACCGGCCGCCAGAGGTTGTGGATGACCCCCAGGGCGCCGTAGCAGTCCTTCACCGAATTGGTGAGGATGCGGACGGCCAACAGGTCGTAGACCTGGTCCAGCGTGATGCGCTGGCGGCGCAGCTTCTGGTACACGCTGTAGATGCGCTTGAGGCGCGATTCGACGGCCGCGTCGATGTCGTGCTCCTTCATCTTGGCGCCGATGGTGGAGGCCACCTCGTGCAGGAAGGCCTCGCTGTCTCGCCGCTTGGTCTCCAGCACCTGCTTGATCTCGCGGCAGGCATCCGGCTCCAGGTAGCTGAAGGCCAGGTCTTCCAGTTCGCCCCGGATTTTGCTCATCCCCAGGCGGTGGGCCAGCGGCGCGTAAATGTCCATGGTCTCGCGGGCGATGGCCTGCTGGCGCTCCGCGGGCAGGTGATGAAGGGTGCGCATGTTGTGCAGCCGGTCGGCCAGCTTCACCAGGATCACCCGGATGTCGTCCACCATGGCCAGCAGCATCTTGCGCAGGTTCTCGGCCTGGTGGGCTTCGGAGGTGGAAAAATCGAGCCGCGAGATCTTGGTCAGGCCCTCGACCAGGTGGACAATCTCCGCGCCGAACTGGCCGCCGAGGTCTTCGGAGGTGACCTCGGTGTCCTCCAGGATGTCGTGGAGCAGCCCGGTGGCGATGCAAATGACGTCCAGCTTCATCTCCGCGAGCTGGTAGGCAACCTCCAGCGGGTGGGAGAGGAACGGCTCGCCCGACATCCGCACCTGGCGCAGGTGATGGCGGGCCGAGAAGTCATAGGCCCGCCGCAGCAGGTCCAGGTCGTCGCTCGGCCGGTTCTGCTTGACCAGCTTCAGCAGGTCGCGGAAGCGCGTCAGGGTCAGCAGGTTGGTCGAGAGCGTCTGCCGAAATGTAGGTCCAGAGTCCAAGGTCCAAAGTCCAAGGTCCCAAGGCGCCAGCTTGGCCGGGAGCCTTCGAGCAAAGAAAAAAAGCCTTGACGCGGTTGGACCGCCTCAAGGCTCATTATAGCCGTTACCAGGTCCGCGGTCGAAGCGCCCGCAGACCTTGGACCTTTGGACCCTTGGGCCCTTGGACCCTTACTTAGCGCCGGCCGCCTGGCCTTTCTTCTTCTTGATCTCCAGGGTCTTCTGGATCCACTCGTCGGCGATCTTGTTGTCTTCGGCGCGGGCCGCGGGGGACGCTTCGCAGTCACCTTTCTCGCGGTACATCAGGTTCATGTAGGCCATGGCGTCGTCGTAGTCCGGGCGCAGCTCGAGGGCCTTTTTCAACACCGTGAACCCTTCCTCAACGATGGGCAGGTTCTTGGCACACAGCTCCTCCCGCACCTTGGCGTTCTTGATGGGCTCGTCGGGCCGCAATCCCTCCTTGGCCTTGACCTCCATGCGCGGCTGATAGGTCTCGGTCCAGTCGATGACGCCCACCGAGTAATAGGCCTCGGGGTTCTTCGGGTCGAGCTGGATCTGCCGCCGGTACCACTTTTTGGCCTCGTCCATCTTCTTCATCTGGAAGTAGATACTGGCGATGCCCTGGACGCTGCCGAGATTATTGGGGTCCTCCTTCAGCACGTTCTCGAACTCGGCGATGGCCTGCTGCCCGTTGCGCAGGTTCTCTTCCGATTCAACGCCGGGCATGAACTGTTGCGCGTAGGCCGTGGCCAGATACAGCCGGGCGTTCAACAGCTTGGGATCCAACTGGATGGCCCGCTTGAAGTGCTCGATGGCCTCGGCATAGCGGGCGGTGCGGTAGGCCTGCACACCCTTGTTAAGCTGGTCGCGGGCAATGAGTTGGTTGCAGCCGGTGACCAGCAGCGCCGCCACCAGCACCATGGCGATGCCTATAAGCTTGGTATGAGAGCGCATCTCTCCTCCGTTTTCGGCTGTCGGCTTTCGGCCGACGGAGCGAAAGCGCATAGCCCCCCTCACCGCCGGCCGACAGCCGACAGCCGTCAGCCGCTTTATTGGCCGGCCTCGACCTTCTTGGTCATCAGACCGATTTTATCGATCTGGGCCCCCTTGGCGATATCAATCACCCGCGCGACATCCCGGAACTCCAGCGACCCGTCGGCCTTCACGAAGGCCACGCGCTCGGCGCGGGTCTTAAATATCTCTTCCAGGCGCTCCCCGAGCTGCTGCTCGGCGACGTCGTCCTGGTTGATCTTCAGGTGCCTGGCCGCATCAATCTGGATGACGATGGTCCGCGAGGTGTCCGATTGCTGCTGCTGCGGGTTGGGATTGGGCTGCGGCACCAGGGCCTCCAACCCCTTGGGCAACTGCGGCGTGATGACCATAAAGATGATCAGCAGCACCAGGAGAACGTCGATCAGCGGCGTCATGTTGATGTCGGACTTGGCGCCGCCACTACCTCCCACTGCCATTGCCATATGAGTCTCTCCTTGGACTGGCGGCCGGCGGCCGGCGGCGTTTCCGCATCAGCCGCCGGCCGTCGACCGGTTATTCGCCGGCTGCCGCGCCTCCGCGCTTTTCCTGGATCTTCTCGGTCAGCAGACCGAGTTGATCGACGCCCGCGGAGCGAATGTTATCCACAACGTCCACCACCGTGCCGTACTTGGCCCGGGCGTCGGACTTCACATAGACGGTCTTGTCCACGCGGTTGACCAGCAGGTCCTTGATTTTCGGTGCGAGATCCTCGGGCTGGACCTGGATGGCCCGGGTGGCGCCGAGGAACACTTTGCCATCCTTGGTGATGGCCACCATGATGGCGTCTTCCTTGTCGGCGTCCTGCATGCTGCGCGGGTTGCGCGTCGGCGCCAGATCGACGCTGACGCCTTTCTGCAACATGGGCGTGATCACCATGAAGATGATCAGCAGCACCAGCATCACGTCCACCATGGGCGTGACGTTGATGTCCGACACCGTGTGCATTATTCTGCTGGCTGGCATTGTGCCTCCCGAAATTCGGGCTGTGGGCCGTGGGCCATAGGCTGTAAGCTTCTTCCGGCTACAGCCTGTAGACCACAGCCTACAGCCCACAGCCTAATTTACTTGCGGGCCGTGCGGGCCTGCGAGCGCTTCAGGAAGTAATCGATCAGCTCGCTGGAGCTGTTGTCCATCTCGACGTCGAAGCCCTCGACCTTGGAGGTAAAGAAGTTGTACATCCAGACGGCCGGGATGGCCACGAACAAGCCGATGGCGGTGGTCACCAGGGCCTCGGAAATTCCGCCGGCCACGGCCGCCAGACCCGTCGATTTCTCCGTCGAAATGCCCTTGAAGGCATTGATGATGCCGACCACGGTGCCGAACAGGCCGACGAAGGGCGCGGTGGAACCGATGGTTGCCAGGCCGCTGAGCCCCCGCTTCAGCTCGGCGTGGACAATGGCTTCGGCGCGCTCCAGCGCCCGCTTCGAGGCTTCGATCTCCTCGCCGGGAATCTCGGCGCTCAACTGGTGCGCCTGGAATTCCTGCAGGCCGGCGGTCACGACCTTGGCCAGGTGGCTCTTCTTGTGGCGCTCGGCAATATGAATGGCTTCATCAATCTTGCCTTCACGCAGGGCGCCGGCCACGGCAGGCGCGAAGGCCCGCGACTGCTTGCGGGCCGCGGCAAACGCGATCCAGCGGTCGATCATCACCCCGATCGACCAGGCCGACATCACGAACAAGGCAACGACGACCAGGCGCGCCGGCCAGCCCATCTGCTTCCAAAGGGACACAGGGTCCCATCCGATAGCGCCCTCCTGGAAAAGCCACAGCGCTGCGGAAGTAATGTAGGTGGTGAACATGGTCTCTGATTCCTCCGTGAAATTAGGCTGTGGGCTGTAGGCCCTGGGCTGTAAGACCCTCGGGCTGCAGCCCGATCCAACAACTGTGCTGTGTCCGCTGCAGGTCTGTCGGCTCCCACAGCCCACAGCCTACAGCCGAAAACTTACTGGCTCAACGTAAAGTTCACGTCGATGGTGGTGGCCACCTCCACCGGCTCGTTGTTGAGGAAGGTCGGCTGGTAGCGCCATTGCTTCACCGCTTCCAGAGCCGACTGCACCAGCAGGGGGTGGCCCGAGATCACCTTCAATTCCTCGATCGTCCCGGTCTTGCTGATAACCGCCTCCAGCCGCACCGTGCCCTGGATGCGGGCCTGCTTGGCCAGCGGCGGATAGAGGGGCTTGGGCTGGCTGATCAGGCGCGCCTGCTGCACCTGGCCGCCCACCCGGATGCGCTTGGGGGCCTCCACCTTCTTTTCCACCGGAGGAGGCGGCGGCGGAAGCATCGAAGTGGAACTGATGATGCCGCCGATGACGCCGCCGGGCGTGCCGCCCGGAATGCCGCCGGGCACGCCACCCACCACGCCACTGGCGCCGGCCGATGGCGGAGGGATATCGCTCTCATCGATGATGGCCACTTTCCTGGGGATGGCCTTGGGAGCGATCAGGCGGCCGTCCTCAAATTCGCGGACAATCTTCTGCACCACAACCGGAGCCGGCGCAGCCGGCGGCGGGGGTGGCGGAGGCGGCGGGGGCGGCGCGACCAGGAAGGTCAGCAGTTGCTGCCTGGGCAGCGCCTCCGTGTAAATCAGCGGGACCAGGATCATGATCCCGATGACGAAGCACTGCACGACGAACGAAAAGAATACGGTGACCGGCTTTTTGGTCCGGCCCATCTGCGCGTATTCCAACAGACTCTGCTCAAACATTGTTTCTCCCCCCGTTCTAAGCCCCAGGCTCTGTCTCGGATGGCCTGTCCTGCAGCCCGTAGCCTGCGGCCTGTAGCCTGCTATGCCTTAACGCGTGCACCCACTTTCGGTCTCTGCGCCCGATCTCTATCCAGGGTGATCACCCGGCCCCGGTTCTTTCGGGCTTCATACCACTGCTGCCAGACCACAACAATCGGCGGAGCGATGGCGATCGACGAATAAGTGCCGATCAGAATACCAACCACCAGGGCGAACGCAAATCCGTGAAGAACTTCCCCACCCCACAGGAACAACGACAGCACGGTCAAAAACGTCAGGCCCGATGTAAGAATCGTCCGGCTCAGCGTCTGGTTGATGCTGCGGTTGACGATGTCCACCAGCTTGTCACGGCGCAGCAGCCTCAAATTCTCCCGGATGCGGTCGAACACCACAATCGTGTCGTTGGTCGAGTAGCCGACCAGCGTGAGCAGCGCCGCTACCACCGTCAGGTTGATCTCCTTGTGGAACAGGGAGAAGAAGCCGATGGTGATGATCGCGTCGTGAAACGTCGCCACAACCGCAGCAACACCGTAAACCCACTCGAACCGGAATGCAATATATATCAACATGCCCCCCAACGCATATAGGGTTGCGTAGAGGGCCTGGCGGCGGAGATCGCCGCCGACCTTGGGGCCGACCACCTCGGTGTTGCGCACGGCGTAGGGAGCGAAGTAGGCATGGGCGGCCAGAGCCCGCTCCGCCTGCGGCGTCATGCCCGGCAGGCCGCGCAAGTCACCAGGGCCGTTCAGCAGGCCCGACTGCTGGGTCCGCTTGGCCAGAATGGCGTCTGCCAGCGCCGCCGCCGTTTGGTCGCCCATGCCCGCCTGCTCCAGGAGCAGGCCGGCCAGCGGGTCGCGCCCGATGTTATTGAGGTCGGCCTTCTGCCCTTCCTGTCCGGCGAACGTCAGCCGCAGCGTATCCAGGATCAGTTGCTTGCCCGCGTCGATGGATTGACCGCCCTCGCCCTTCTGCTCCAGGCCGATGATTACCTCGTGGTCGCGCTCCGGCCCATAGGCCTGAATGCTGCTTTCTCCCAACCCGCGCGCTTTCAGCGCCTGGCGCAACTGATCCAGTGGAGGCTGCTGCTGGAACTTCACATAGACCAGCGTGCCGCCGCGGAAATCAATCCCGTACAGGGGCCCGCCCTTGACGACGAGCGAGATCACGCCGGCCGCGCTGAGCAGCAGGGACAGGCCGATAAAGACCCACTTCCATCTCAGAAAGTCGTAGTTCGCGTTCCGAAACAGTTCCATGTAGCCGCAAACCCTTCGCCTGCGCCGGCCCGTCCTGCTGACCATAGACACCGGCCCAGTGGTTTATGTTCCCAACTTCCGGCTGTCGGCTGTCGACCTTCGGCTGTCGGCCAGAAGCCATTGCTGGGCTACCGACAGCCGACAGCCGTCAGCCGATAGCCGCTTTAAATACTGAGACTTGCCTGCCGTTCCGGGCGCGACAACAGCCACTCAAAGATGGTCCGCGACACGAAGACGGCGGTGAACACGTTGGCCACCAGTCCGATCACCAGCGTGACGGCAAACCCGCGCACCGACCCGGTCCCGAACAGGAACAGGAACAAGCAGGCGACAATGGTGGTTACGTGGGTGTCAATGATCGTCAGGAAGGCCTTCTCAAAACCCGCCTTGACGGCCGCCGGCACGCTCTTGCCGCCCCGCAGCTCCTCGCGAATGCGCTCAAAGATCAAGACGTTGGAATCGACCGCCATGCCAATCAGCAGGATGAGGCCGGCGATGCCGGGCAGGGTCAGCACCGCCTGGAAGTAGGCCAGCGCTGCCATCACCACAACCAGGTTCAGCACCAAGGCCAGCACCGCGTTGATGCCCGATCCTCGGTAATAGAAGAGCATGAAGCCGGCGACCGCAGTCAGCCCGATGACGCCCGAAAACAGGCCCCGGCGGATGGAATCGGCGCCGAGGGAAGCGCCGACGGTGCGCTCCTCCTGGTAGGTGATGCTGGCGGGCAGCGCGCCGGCTTTCAGCACCAGCGCCAGGTCGCGGGCCCGCTCCCGGCTGAAGTGCCCGGTGATCCGGCCCTGGTCGGTGATCCGGCTCTGGATAACCGCCACGGTGTAAATCTTGTTGTCCAGCACCACGGCCATGGAGTTACCCACGTTGTCCTCGGTGTAACGGCCGAAGCGCTGGGCGCCGTCGGCCTTGATCGTGAAATCGACCTCCGGCTGGGCGTTCTCATCCTGTCCCACCCGCGCGCTGCGCAAGTCGCGCCCGGTGATGACCGGGGTGCGCGAGACGATGTACCACTGTTCGGCGCGCTCGGTCTCGGAAGTGCTGCGGTCGCGGTCCACCGACTTCAGAATGACCGTTCCTTCCGGCAACACGCCCCCGCGCGAGACCAGGGCGGACTCCGGCGAGGGATACGGCTGCGGATCGTTGACCTTCTTGATCTCCAGCATGGCGGTGGTCTGGATGATCTCCTTGACCCGGGCCGGATCATCGACGCCGGGCAACTGCACCAGGATCTCGTGCTGGCCGCTGCCCACCTCGCGGATGTCGGGCTCGGTGAGGCCCAGCTCGTTGACGCGCCGGTCGATGGTTTCCAGCGCCTGCTTGACCGTGTCGTCCTCCAGCGCGGCGACCACGCTGGGCTTCATCCGCAGCACCCACTCGTTGCCGGATGCCGAAGCATAATCCCAGGTCCCGCCAAAGCGTTCGCTGAGCAAGTCGCGGAAATCGCCCGCCCGGTCGGGCGGGACACCCTTGACCGCGATGTGCTGGGCGTCGGTGACCTCCACCTGGTCGTAGTTGATGTTGTTCTTCTTCAGCAGCTCTTTGAGCCTGTCGGCCGCCTGGCCAGCTTCGGCCGCCACCGCTTCCTGCACGTGCACCCGCAGCACCAGGTGCGAACCGCCCTTCAAGTCCAGGCCCAGGCGGACACGGTCGGCGGCCGTCTTCCTGGCTTGCGACCAGTTTCGGGGAAACCCGAAAATTCCGAACACGCACGCCAGAATGACCGCCACGATGAAAGCGCTCTTGTAAACAAGGTTTCGTTTCATATGCCGAGTCTTATGCGGATTTCTTTCCCTCTTCGCCCAGCAGTCCGGCCACGGCATTCCGCGCTATTTCCAGGCGTATGTCCTGGGGGGGTACGCGAAGATGGAGGCAGTCGTCCTTAAGGGAGACAATTGTACCCCGAATCCCGCCGGTGGTTACCACCCGGTCGCCAGTCTTCAGGTTCGCCAGCATGTGTTGTTGCTGTTTCTGACGCCGCTGCGAAGGCAGGAACAGCAGAAAGTAAAAGATAACAAAGATCAGGATAAAGGGAAGCAGTCCGGTGATGGCGCTGCCGCCGCCACCTATTTGCAGCCAAATGCTCGCGATTCCCATTTGCTTGCTGGAGTGGTGCGGCCCGCCGCTGAACCCTCGTGGCACAGGCATCTTGCCTCTGACCTCACAGGCTGGAAGCCTATGCCACTTGCCAAGCCGGGAGCAAGCTCCCGCACTCCAAACTCCTTTTGACCGGGTGGTGGGAAACGGTACCTTGCGATGTAGGGTTGCCCCTACATTCGAAAGGACTTTAGCGAAGTCCCAACGACGATAGCGTGCCGGATTTTGCGCATAGTGTCAAGGTAAAAGTGGAGATTATGCACGGTATTCAGCACGCTGGAAAGCAATTCCCCCGACAGGAACAGGTGACGCAGGTAGGCGCGTGAGTAGCGCCGGCAGACCGGGCAGCCGCAGCGCTGGTCGGGCGGGCGGGAGTCGCCGGCGTAACGGCTGTGGCGGATCACCAGCCGGCCCTCGGAGGTGAACAGCATGCCGTTGCGGGCATTGCGGGTGGGCAGCACGCAATCCATCATGTCCACCCCCATGGCCACGTATTGCGGCAGTTCCTCGGGCAGGCCCACGCCCATCAGGTAGCGGGGGCGCTGGCGCGGCAGGCGCGGTTCCACCGCCTCCAGCAGTTCCCAGGTGAGCGAGCGCGGCTCTCCGACCGACAGCCCCCCGATGGCGTAGCCGGGCAGGTCCATCTCCGCCGTGCGCCGCGCCGACTCGGCCCGCAAATCCGGGTAGGTCCCGCCTTGGACAATGCCAAACAACGCCGGGTCCAAGGTCCCGGGTCCAAGGTCCAAGGTCGCTGCGCCGTACTCTTGACCTTGGACCTTGGACCCGGGACCTTGGACCTTGAACCAGTGGCGGCGCGTTCGCTCCAGCCAGCGCGCGGTCAGCTCCATCGACTGGCGGGCACGCTGGTGACCGGCCGGGTACTCGGTGCATTCGTCCAGGGGCATGGCGATGTCGCTGCCGAGGGCCCGCTGCACGTCCAGCGCGGTTTCCGGCGTAAAGGAGTGCTGGGAGCCATCCAGGTGCGAGCGGAACACCACGCCCTCTTCGCTCACGCGCCGCAGCGGCGCCAGCGACAACACCTGGTAGCCGCCGCTGTCGGTCAGGATGGGCCGCGGCCAAGACATGAAGCGGTGCAAGCCGCCCAGCTCGGCAATTCGCGCATGGCCCGGCCGGAGATAGAGGTGATAGGTATTGCAGAGGATGAGCTGCGCGCCCATCTCTTCCAGCGTTTCTTGGGGCACGGCCTTGACGGTGCCCAGCGTCCCCACCGGCATGAACACCGGCGTGTCGATCGCGCCGTGCGGGGTGTGGATGCGCCCGGCGCGCGCCCGCGTCTCCGGATCGGTGGCGATCACCTCGAAGGAAAACATGCAGCTCAATCTTGGACCTGAGACCTGAGACTTGAGACCGAGCCCTGCGAAGACCCAGCCGCGTCGCCCTTGGCGCGCTTCTGGCCTCAGGTCCCAGGTCTCAGGTCTGAGGTCTACACCGGGCCGGTCGCCTGCCACAGGGCGCGGGCCAGGCCGGCGCCGAATTCGAGCCGGTCGGCGACCGTCGGCAGGCGGCCCAGCTTGCGGTTGTACTCGACCATCTGCTCCATCAACATCGCGGCGATGCTGCGGTCGTGAAACAGCGCCTGGTTCACGCTCATGCGCCCCCGCTTGCCCGGCGTGGTGCTGGGGGCCGCGTCGCGCGGCTGGGCAGTTGGGGCAAACGTCGTTGTTTCCGAGAGGATCTTGAACAGCCGCCCGATGCGCGCCCCGATCTCCGGGTTGGCGCGGAGCGGCCCTTCGATGAACTCTCCGCTCTCGGTATTGTGCAGCGTGAGGAAGAAGTCGATCCGGCGGCCGGAATCCAGCCAGTCCAAGATGGCCTTGCGCTGTGCGGCGATTTCGGGCATCAGCTTGGGGTCCACCGCGTCCCAGTTGCGGTTCAGGTCGTAGCCGTTGGCGTTGAAGCGAACGCCGCCGCGGGCCGCGCCGTCGGGATCGGCCATCGGGAAGATCTTGAAAATCGCCGTATCGCGGATGCGGGCGGCCGCTGCGTCGGACGACAGCAGGAAGCGCAGCGCCCCCTCCGCTACCCAGGACGTCGGCGACTCCCAGGCGTGCTGGCGGGCCATCAGCCAGATCACGCGCTTCTTCTCCTCGGCCACCTTCGGATTGGTGACCGTGAGCAGCAGCATGTCGCGGCCGCCGACCGTCTTGCCCACGACTTCGCGCTTCAGCCACGGACTCCTGGGAAACTGTCTCAGAAGTTGCTGCAAGTCGCGGTTGGTGTAGGGCGGGACGTGCGCGATCCAAATCCGGTCGGCGCGCGGCGTGAAGCGCAGCCGCAGGCTCATGGCCTGCTCGTCCCATTCCACGTTCTCGTCGCTGAAATGCTTCCAGTTCTTCTGGTCTTCGCTGTAGACCGGACGGGTCTTGCCGCTGACCGGGTGCGTGCCCGCCTTGTAGTTGTATTCGCCGACCAAATCGACCAGGTCGATGGTCACCTGCTTGTTGCGCCCGCCGTCCAGCCGGAAGTAGTACCAGCTTGCCTGGCGGTTGCGCTTGTCCTGATCGGCCTCGCCCTGGACCGCGCAGCGGAAATGCGTGGCCGACACCTGCTCGACCTTGCCGAGATTCCCGCCGTCAAAATTCGTTTGGAACGTGATTGAAGTAAGAACAAGGAGAGCAGGAATGAACATGCGGGTTACCAGTCCGCGAGTCGAACTCCCGGGGCAAGCAACTGTTGTGGGTCAAAACCGCCCCGCTCGCCCGCTATCGCGACGCTCGCATCAATCAGCGTTCCCATGGTAATTCCGGCATTGGAGGCTGGTTCCTCAAGATCTCCATCACATCGTCATAGAAACCCGGGTCAGGCTTTGGCCCCTCACGCCAAAACCGAACGAAGTCAGCAACGGTGCAGCGCACGGGTCGCGCGGGCACGATGCGGCAGATTGGCTGCCCGCCCCGCTCAACAATGAACTCCTCACCACCGTCACGGACCCGGTTCAGCAGTTCCGAAAAGCTCCGCGCCGCCTCCGTGTCCGAAATTCTGGATTCCATGATAGTCAGATTTTACCACCGCCTGCTGCATTTCTTCGGCCGGCTTGCGATTGAGCGAAGCATCGTCTCGCTGCCCATCCAACTGGCCACCTGCCCGGTTGGGGATACCTCAAGGTTTCAACCAGCAGAGCGCGGCGCAAAGAACACCGCATAAAAGCCACAGGGCACGTCTCCGTGTACCGCCAGCGTCTCGCTGGCTCTGAACGCCGCCGAGGGCGGCAGAAGGGAGCAGGATCGCAACACGACAAGGGTCGCCGACACCCCAAGCCCTACCGGTCTGGGTGGACGCCGGCGGTACAACATTACTGCTTCGCGTTGCCCCCTTCGTTCCGGATGACCTCGGTTCGGCCCGAAAGCGAAAGGGGCACCTTCTCGGCGGCGCCTTGTAGACGGGTGTCTAATTCCGGGAAGCTGGCAAGGACGCCCCGTATCAGGGCGCCGGTTCCCTCGGATCCCGTGGCGCGGCTAAACAGCGCAAGCATGCCGTCGTGGACAGCCCTGGTGCAGTCGAACACCGGCAGGAGCGCCGAATCCCATGGTGCTTTGGAAGCCTGAACCCCAGAGGCAGCTCGCGTGGCCGCACTGAAGCCGGAGATAGCAGATAAGATGGGTTCGACAAACTGGCGGGTTTTCGCCGCTTTCGCGCGCAAGTCATTCAAATGATCGAGGCACATTGCTTCCAACAAATGCCTGCTCTTCGGAGAGAGGTTGCGGTCCTGGCCGGAGCCGAAGCGCTCGGCCAGTTGCCGTAGTGCCCATGCCTCGGTCATTAGGTCTTCGCTCAGAGAAACTGCGTCCTCGGAAAACCGTTCCGCCGCCCGGGCGGCCAGCGGGCCTTCGCTGGCAAAGTACTTTTCGAGTTCCTTGCTGATCGGGGTCTGGGTGGTGCGCGGGCCGGGAGTTGTCAGGTTGAGATTCTCCCGGCCGACTTCCCGCAAGGCCTCCTCCGTGCTCTTGATGTCGATTTCCAGCCTGACTGTGCCGCCCAGTTCTGCCACCGCGTCGATCACTTCTTGCTTCCGCTGCGGGGTGCCGGTTATGCCGCGAACGAGCAGCGTCCCGTCCGTGCCCCTCACGACTTCCACTGGCTCGCCAAGGCAAGCCCGGACGCGGTGCAGTGCATACAGCGCCTCGATCTCGCGAGCCTTCGTGTCCAGAGCGGCGGACAAGCCGCGGGACAGGATTGGCGTGACGGGCTTGGGTTTTGGCGGCCAGGTCAAAGGCAACGGGGCAGGCTTCAGCAGGGATGCATCGGGCTCAAAGTTCGCTGCCGTCAGCACTGGAACCCATTGGGGGATCAGTTGGAGCTCCAAGACGCCGCCCGAAGTCTCATACCGTATTCTCTGGAGCCGAGGCCGGTAAGTGTGGCGGTCAACGTCGATCGTGAATTCCACCATCACGGCGCCCCGGCTCTTGCGGGCAAACAAGCGCAGACCCGGGCCGCCGTCTTCCGCCGGCGGGGTTTTCATGCCCAGCACAGCGCCCTGATCGTCAACCAGCATGGCGAAATCGGAGGCCAGGGAAATTGGCTTCCAGCGGCGGCTCTCGAGCCACTTCATCAGGTTGTACTCAAGGTCTTCCAGGGTCAAACCATCACGGAGGAACCAGTCCATCGAGACCTGCTCAGGCGGACCGTTGGCAGCCAGGACAGCGCCGGCGCTTCTTGCCGGGTCGTATACGTACTGTCTGCCCGGCGCCGGCCGCCAAAGCGCGTGTCTCAGTTTCCCGCTGTCGTCTTGCAGGCGCGAGGTGAAGCGGTCCCGGCCGGGCTCGTACCAGACGTCCAGCCGGCTCTCGCGGCGTCGCTGGATGGGGCGCACCTGAACGGCCACCACCCGGAATTGCTGATGAACCGCGCCTTGAAGCAATGCGGATTCAGCGTGCTTGACGCGTGCCATGACCGCCTGCGGCGGCAGCGTGCCCCTGGGACGAAGCCAGATCCAGGCAACGCCAAGGAGAATGAGGAGAGAACTGAGGACCCAGACAGGCCGGAGAGGAACCCATTGGAAGCGAGTGCCCGTTCGCGGCACGCGGCTCTCGGTGACGGCGCCGGCCCGAGCCCAGAAATTTGCGCGGGCCTCGGCGATCCGTTGCGGCCCCGGAAACAGATCGCGTTCCACAAGCTTGGTGACGGCCAGAATCTGCTGTTCCAGCTCATCCAGTCTGGCGCGGCATTGCCAGCAAGCCCGCAGGTGCTTGTGCACGGACTTGTGCCGGAATGGCGAAAGCTCGCCATCCAGATAGGCGACCAGCAGGTCGTCACTGTAATGTCTTTGGAATGCCTTGTTCATCATCATCGTCTCGCGTCTGTAACTGCTGTGCCGACGGCCGAATTGACGACGCCCGCTGCATTTTCCTCAAAGCGCGGGCCAAAAGCGTTTTTACAGAGTTCGGGCTGATTCCAAGCTGCGCGGCGATCTGGCGGTACTTCAATGACTTCAGCCGCAACAGAAGAACTTCCTCCTCGCGCCGGGTGAGAACCCGAAAGAGCCGGGTCACATCATCGTCCTGCCATTCCGGCACACGGTCCTCCGCGCGACGATCGGCGAGGTCCGCGAGCCCGGAAAGCGGCTGGAAGGGGCCGCCGTGACGAGCCTGCTCCCGGTAGCGCCGCACCAGTTCCCGCCGGACGACACAGAGCGTCCAGCCCCTTGGGTTTTCGATCTTCCTGCCCTGGAGCAACTCGCGATACAGCACCAGAAATGACTCCTGAACGACGTCTTGGGCGACAGCGAGAGAACCACCGGCGCGCGTCGCGTAGCGGACAAGAGAGGCGTACCAGTCTTCGAGCAGCGAATTGATCAGTTCGTCGGCTTCAGCGCGGTTCACGAAACCCTTCCTCGGATCTGTGGAAACCCGACAGAAGAATATCCTCGCGTTTGAGCTCCACTGCGGCGCCTTCGCCCTTGCTTCGGGTGGCCTTCACGGTGAAGGTCTCTCCGTCGCTGGTCACCTGCACCGTGCCGTGCCAAGGGGTGACATAGACCTTCGCCCCGACGGCGCCGAACACCTCCGTCGCCCTCTGCCCTGGGGAGCGGGGCTTGCTGTTGGGGTAGTCGTCCAGACACGACACCACCACTACTTTCGGTTTCACCGCCGCCGCGAATCGCGGATAGGAATCGAAGCCGTGATGTGCCGCCACCAGGACCGAGGCCTTCAGCCGGTCCGCGCTGTAGGTCTGGAGCAGGTAGTCTTGCCCCAGCCCTGCCAGGTCCCCGGGGAACAGAAATACATTCTTGCCATGTTGCACTCGCACTGCGATGGAGTTGTTGTTGTAATCCGTCGGCCCGGGGCGGGTCGAGGTTGCCTGCGACTGGATGAACCCTTCGGGCGGGGAGAGCACCTCCACCTGCAGCGCCTCATCCCAATGCAGTTTATCGCCCGCCTTGACCACCACGTGCTTCCCGTGACGGTCGATGTATTTCTGGCGGATGGCGCGGTACTCCTCCAGCTCGGCCCCCCCGAAGTTCTCATATCCCGCATCGATCAATTCCCTCACGCTGAACTTCTCTAGAATATATGGCGCACCACCAAAATGGTCCCCGTGAGGATGGCTCACCAACAGGCCGGCCAGCTCGGTAATGTTCCTGGCGGCCAGGAACGGCGCGATAGTTTGCCGCGCGTCGTAATAACTCGAGCGTTCCCTTTCGCCGGTATCCAAAAGCCAGGTGCGGCCGGCGGGAGCTTGCAGGACCACGGCCAGCCCGTGATAGCGCAGCTCCAGGATCGTCACGGTCAGCTTTCCGGCCGGAGGCGCGGCAGCGGTGTGCTGGGCGCAGAGGGGCGCCACCGCCAACGCCAACAGCAAGAAGATGCGGTATACAGCGGCTGTCATGAGTCGAAAGATCATAGCTTCGTCTAAGCTCCGTGGCCTCGCTTGGCGCGCCTCCCGCCCGCTCCCGGGAGTTCGTGGATGCGATTGGGCTGCGGCTTTGCCGCGCCAAGCCTTGACGCCTTTGTGCCGTCTTCCTTGATCCGGCCTCTATTTGGCCGCCGCTATGTTCAGGCTGATGGGAATTCGAGCGGCCAGATTGCGGCCGGGAGCAACATGCACGTTGGTCACTTCCATCTCTACGTCGATGCGCTTGATGTCGGCCGGCGCGGTGCTCGCCACTGCGCCACGGAGCAGCGAAACGGCCTCGGGTGCCAGCACAGTGTCTTGGCTGGTTAGCCAAGCGGGGCCCTTGAGCCGGTACTTGAAAGCGATCGCGGAGGAGTTGCGCAGGCGCAGCAAGATGCCGCTGCCCGGCCGCGTGCTCAATTGCGCGTTCTCGATCGTTACCGCGCGCTCGAACAGCGGGCGCACGTGCTCCTCGGCGCCCCAGAGTTCGCCATTAGCCCAGGCGGCGGTGCGACGCGCCTCGAGCGCCTCGCGTACGCCCGCCAGGTCGCGTGTACGCACAAATACCAGCGTAATCGGCCGCTGCGAACTGCCGGTGTCCGGGTTCATCGGGTTGTGCGCGTCGCTGGAGGCGAAGATGGTCAGCTTCTTCTCGTCAACCCACGGATAAGCTTCCGGGTAGAAATCGGGCCCATTCACCAACTCCATGCCGGAAAACAGCCCCTCCTGATAAGCGGCGGCGATTTTCGGGAACCATTCGGCTCTCGGCACCTGGTAGCCGGGGTGGTTCCAGAGAACGAAGGCGTTCTGCGCCTTGGCCGCGCGGAGCGCCTGCATCAGGTCGGGGTTGTTAATCACCGCCCAGTCGGTGACGAACAGCGCGTTGAAGTGTGCCGGCGGCTCCGGCCTGCTCTTCGTGATTTCCGCTCCGGGCACGAGGATCAATCCCATCTGCTCGGCGACCGGCTTTGCGATCGCATGGGCGCGGCCCGGTTGGATCTTCACGTCGTCCTTGTAGCGGGCGTATTCCACGTGGTCGGTAATCGCGAGTACATCCAGGCCGTCGCGCCAGGCCTCGCCGACGCGGACGGTCGGCCATACGGCTCCGTCGGAGAAAACCGTGTGCAGGTGGAAGTCGCCTTTCAGCGTCTGGTAGCCCGGGATGTCGGGCACGGGCAGCGGCTTCCGCGTCTGTTGTGCGATCGCCGAGCAAGCCAGCAAAAGAGCGAGTGACAGGGCGGTTTTTGCGAGTTTCATAAGAGTCCCACATGCCGCTCGGCGGCACCCACAAACGATGAAAAAGCGCCGCGCCCGCAACTGGGCCGTGAGTGCAGGCGAGCGGTTGCCGGCCGGACGACCGCTCCCTCATCCGCCGCGGCGGACGGCACGGTTGGTACCTTGGCCGCCGAATCAACGTTTTTTCGGCAGCCGCTCGTGGCCGCAAGCGCCATTCTCTCGCATTACATATCCACCTATATGTAGCGCGAATGGCCGCTTTGTTGACAAGCATCGCACGTTAAAAATCAGTTTCAGAGCACCAATCCTCTTTGGCGGCGGCCAACAATCGACCGTCGAGGGGCATTGTCGACCCGCCGACAGCGGTGGGCAAGAAGTTCTTCGCGGGTGCGGGTGAAGCGGTGATATGGTTCGCAGACATGATCGGGCTCCTGATTCCGATTATCCGCAAGGAAGCCGGTTTATCTTGTCACCCGAAACACTGACCATCGCAACATTACCAAGAGGACCCGTCCTTACGGACAGCGCAGGGGTGAGCGAAAGCGTGGGAGAGAACTGATCCAGAATCCGATGCAGGAGGCTGTTATGAGTTGGGCTCGCGTTTGTGTCGCAACTTTGCTGATCGCGGTGGCTTCGGGATACGCCCAGGAATACCGGGCCACGCTGCTGGGTCTGATCACGGATGTAACGGGCGCCAGGGTGGCCGGCGCCAAGGTGCTGGTGGTCAACACGGAAACCGAGGTCCGATCGGCGACCGAGTCCAACGGCGAAGGGAACTACCTGGTTCCCTATCTTCCGCCCGGCACATATCGCCTGCGGGTGGAGCACACTGGTTTCAAAACGTTCGAGCGCACCCCGATTGAGCTGCGCGTCAACGATCGTACGCGGCTCGATGTCGTGCTGGAGGTTGGGGAGGTTTCCGAGCGCATCACGGTGACCGCGGAATCACCGCTGCTGGAGCAGGGCAACGCCGACCGGGGACAGGTGATCGGGAACCGGCAGATCACCGATATGCCGCTGAACGGCGGCAACGCGCTGGTGCTGATGGAGTTGTCGCCCGGGGCATCTTACACCGGCGAGTTGAGGTACACGCGGCCCTGGGGCGAAGGCAGCAGCTACTCGGTCAATGGTGGCCTCAGCAACTTCAACGAGTTCCAGATCGACGGCGTGTCCAACAACGCCGCCGCTGCCAACGCCGCCCTCGGCGTGGGCTACATCCCGCCGGTGGAAGCCACGCAGCAGTTCAAGATCCAGACCAACACCTACGATGCACAGTACGGGCGGACCGGCGGAGGGGTGATGAACCTGACGGTCAAGTCGGGCACTAACCGGTTCCACGGCGCGATTTTCGAGAGGCTGCGGCGCTCCTGGTCGGACGCCAACCCCTTCGCCAACAACGCCACCGGCACGCCCCGGGCCCAGCACGCCATGGATCAATATGGCTTCGAGCTCGATGGTCCGGTGACGATCCCGAAGGTGTATCGTGGGAAAGACCGTAGTTTCTTCATGTTCGCCCTGGAGCGCGACCGCGACTCACAACCGCAACCTGCGGTGAGTACGGTCCCGACCGCCGAGCAGCGCAACGGCGATTTTTCCAAGACGTTCACGTCCGCCGGGAAGCTCTACACCGTTTACGATCCCCTGACGATCTACCCGAACCCGGCTTTCGACCGGACCAGAGCCGTTTCGCTTTCCAACCCGCAATACCTGCGGCTGCCCTTCGCCAACAACCAGGTGCCGCGGGCGCGGATGGATCCGGTGGCGCTGCACGTTTTGCAGGACCTCCCGCTGCCCAATCAACCGGGCGTCGCCCCGTCCGGCGCCAACAACTTCGTCGCCGGCGATGTCACGGAAGACACCAGTTACCAGAACTTGCTTGCTCGGCTTGATCACACCATCAGCGACTCGCTGAAGATCTACGGGCGTTGGAGCCACGCGCTTCGCGACTACGGGAAGATGCCCAACCCCAATGGTTGGACGACGCCGGCCGGTTCCAAGCGCCGCGGGCTATGGAGCAGCGACACCGCCGCCTTCGATGCCACCGCCACCCTGAGCCCGCGGACCGTGCTGAGCGCTCGTCTCGGCTTCAACCGCTATACCACGGTGTATGAGTATGGTTATGTGGACCTTGTCGCGGTGGGTTTTCCGAAGACGTTCGTAAGCCAGGTGCCAAGGCCGAATACTTACCCGGCCTTCACCTGGGAAAACTACACCTCGAACCGCAACGGCATCGCCACGATCCCTGATACCGCTTACGATACGTGGACGGCGCAGGGCACGGTCCTGAAGATGCACGGGACCCACTCGCTGAAATTCGGCGCCGAGTTTCGGCTGATCCATTACGCCAGTATCGATTACGGCAACAGCGGCTCGTTCAGTTTTACGCGCGACTGGACCGCCATGGCCCCTTCGGTCAGCGATCCCAACTCCGGCAACGCCATCGCTTCGTTCTTGATGGGATACATGAGCTACGCCAACATTCAGGTAGGCAATCCCACGTATCTGGGCTGGCGCTTCCCGGTGGCCTTCCTGCAGCACGACTGGCAGGTGAGCCGGCGCCTGACGCTCAATATGGGGATACGGTGGGACTACGAGTCGCCGCCCGTGGAGCGCCACAACCGCCAGAACCGGGGATTTGACTTCAACGCCAAGAGTCCCTACCAGGTGCCAGGACTGGATCTGCGCGGCGGCCTGTTGTTTGCCGGCACGGACGGCCAGCCGCGCAGCGCGTTTGACCCGAACCGCAACAACTTCCAGCCGCGCTTCGGGGTGGCTTACAAGGTGCTCAGCTCGAAACCCTTGGTATTTCGCGGCGGCTTCGGCCTCTCCTACCTGGGCACCACCGATTACGGCACCGGCACTGGCTTTTCCCAAACCACTACCGCCGAAACGACTACGGCCGGGTTTCTCCCCTATTGGCTACTCTCAGATCCCTTGCCCACCGGCGTGAAGCAGGCGCCGGGAGCGGCGCTCGGCTTGGCCACGGGCGTTGGGGGCGCTCTCAGCTTTAATGATGCGCTACGCCAGAGGCCCAATGTCTGGCAATACTCGGCCGGCTTCCAGTACGAATTGCGGCCCGGCCTGCTGGTGGACCTGGCCTATGTAGGCAGCCAGACCAACCAGATTGGGAGCAGCAAAAACATCAACTTTCTGACGCCCGAGCAACTGGCGCTGGGCACCGTGTATCTGAACCAGTCGGTCCCCAACCCTATGTACAACATCGTCCCGTCGCTCGGCGCGCAAGCCAACATCCAGCGGCGCCAACTGCTGCTGCCCTACCCTCAGTACGGCGCCCTGACCATGAACAGCATCAGCATCGGCCAGAATTGGTACAACTCCTTCCAGTTGAAGGTGGAGCGGCGCTTCAAACAGGGGCTGAACTTCTTGGTTTCCTACACCAATTCGAAGAACATGCAGGCGGTCTCCTTCCTCAACGCCTCGGACGCGAAACCTTCGCGAGAGCTGGTGTCCTATGACGTCCCGCAGCGGCTGGCGCTCAGCGGTTTGTATGAGCTGCCCATCGGCCCGAAAAAGAGGTGGGCTAACTCGGGGCTGGCGGCCAAGCTGATCGGAGGCTGGCAGGCCAGTTGGATGGGGATCATTCAGTCGGGCAAACCGATGTCGTTGCCCGATTACTACATCTACGGCGACCCTAAGCTGAAAAGCGGGCAAACGCTCAACCACTGGTTCGACACCTCGAAGGCGATCTGGGTGCAGCGCCCCCCCGACACCCTGCGGACGGCGAAGCTGCGCAGCCCCAACATCCGCCGCCATTCCGCGCCGCAGATCAGCACCGTGCTGATTCGCGATTTCCGGATCACCGAGCGCCAGAAGCTGCAGTTCAAAGCGTCGGCGTTCAACGTGTCGAACACGCCGATCTTCGATTTCCCGAACACCACCCCCACATCGCCCCTATTCGGAGTGGTGCCGGTCACTCAGATCAACCTGCCGCGCAGCATCGAGCTGGGCTTCCGCTACGTGTTCTGATTGCGGATTCGCGACCTGTTGGTGGTGTCCCCTATGGAATGAGCACCGTCGAGCCGGTGGTGCGGCGGCCCTCGAGTTCCCGATGGGCGCTGGCCGCGTCCTCGAGCGGCCAGGTGCGCTCCAGCTTGATCTTCACCACGCCGCTCTCGACCACCTCGAACAGCGCCCGGGCGCTGGCCAGCAGGTCCTCGCGCTTTGCCGTGTAAGCCATCAGCACCGGCCGCGTGAGGAACAGCGAGCCCTTCTGCGCCAGCAGGCCGATGCTGAAGGGCGGCACCGCGCCCGAGGCGTTGCCGTAGCTCACCATCAGGCCCAGTGGGCGCAGGCAATCCAGCGACCCCACGAAGGTGTCGCTGCCGACCGAGTCGTAGACCACCGGCACGCCCAGGCCATTGGTCAGCGCGCGCACCCGCTCGGTGAAGTTCTCGCGGGTGTAAACGATGGGGAAGTCGCAGCCATTGGCGCGGGCCAGCTCCGCCTTCTGCTCGCTGCTCACGGTGCCGATGACTATGGCGCCCAGGTGTTTCGCCCACTGGCACAGAATCAAGCCCACGCCGCCGGCCGCGGCGTGCACCAGGATGGTTTCGCCCGGCTGGACCCGGTAGGTGCGGCGCAACAGGTACTCGACGGTCATGCCCTTGAGCATCATGGCTGCGGCCTGGATGTCGCTGACGCTGTCGGGCAGCGGGACCAGGCGATCGGCCGCAATCAATCGCCGCCCGGTGTAAGCGCCCAGCACGCCGGCATAAGCCACGCGCTCGCCCGCCTTGACTTCGGTCACGCCCGGCCCCACCTCCTCGACCACGCCGGCGCCTTCCATGCCCAGCACCGCCGGCAGCGGTAGCGGATACAGGCCCGTGCGGTGATACGTGTCGATGAAGTTCAGGCCCACCGCCGTCTGACGAAGCAGCGCCTCGCCCGGCCCCGGCCTGCCGACCTCGACCTCTTCCCACCTGAGAACTTCGGGCCCCCCAGTTTGATGAATGCGTATCGCTTTCGGCATTGGCATCGCTCCAAACAAAGAAAACAGGACGCAGATTAACGCAGATAAAGGCAGATATTAACTCTTTTCGGTGGTAATCTGCGTGCCGGCGGCGCAGGGCAGAATGACGGCCAAGAACAAAACGAGCGCACGCGCCATCACTTCGGCTTTTTCCGCCTCTTAGACACCAATCCGCTTTCGACTAATGCGCGCGCTTCAGCGGGCTTTTTAGGGTCTTCCGCTATTGGCACCTCGACAGCCGCACCGCCATATTAGAGAGCGGGCTGCCTATAAGAGGCTCCTCAGTCCGCACCGCGGCCCAGTCCGTATGGTCGTAGCTGTAGGAGGAGATGGCCCCGGAGCTGTGGGTAAAGCTGAGCCCGGAGACGCGGCTCTGCGTATCGGCGCCTACGAACCGGTACGAGAACACCCTGCAATTCCCGGAATCGCTGACACCCATGATCGGATCGATCGGCACGCTGCGGATCGAAAACGACTGAGTGTCGGTGTACACGTCCCCGCTCACCGTGCTTGTTTTCGTCGAGGAGAAGGAACCGGTTTCGACGGTGTGGCCGAGGGCATCCACGGTGCCGGACAGGCTGAACTTAGAAGTGACCGAGCCGGCGTCATTGAGTGGGCAGGTGCCGCTCACCGTAAAGCTTTGCCCGCTCCAGGTCATGCGCGCCGACGGGCACGACGTGCCGGAAACGGACCCCACGGTGAACAGGCAGGAATTTGGGCTCGGCAGCACCCTGCCATCCCCGTATTTCACCCAGTGCGCGCCGCAAATCGAGGCACTCGCTGTGTTGGTGGTTTGCAGTTCGGGCAGGTAGTTCTCGGGGTCGCTGACGCTCAAGGTAATCGGCGTCTTGTTGGTATACGGGAAGACGGCGTACGAGTTCGAGACCATCACCACGATGTCCTCGCCGTTCTTTTTCAGGTTTTCGGCGTTTGACAGAGTGTAGTCGCTTCGGCCGTTGTACAGCAGCGTCCAGTCCTGGCTGGTAGCGCTGAGCCTTTTGATTTTGTAAATGACCATCTCCGCGGAACCACCCGCGTCGCTGAGGCTAAACTTCAAGGGCCTGCTGGGGCGGAAATTGGAGGTGACGAACTTGAAGATGTAGACGGTCGCCGACAGTTGCGGAGCGTTCCAGGGAAACGTCTTCCCGGGGTCGTCGGGGGCATCGAAATTCCAGCCCGACTCCTTCAACATCAAAATCTGGGTTGGGTTGGGGAACGGGCTTCCCCCGGGGGAGCCGTAGATATCGCCGCGCATGTAGGCGCGGCAAAAGTCGCGCCAGACCGCGGAAATGTTGGATGTGGTGTAGGTGGGCAGCACGCGCTCGATGGCCTCCAGCGGCCCGTACTTGGGCCACTTTGCGGTGGCATCGCCCATAACCTTGAGGACGTCTCCGATTATGCGTGTGCCGAAGCGCTGGCCCAGGTACTGAAGGAACATGGAAGCCCCATAGCCGTGGTCCTGGGTATTGTTCCCGCCCAGTCCTTCCTTGATGAACGAGTAATTGGCTTGGCCTCCCACCGTTGGCAGGATGGTGTCGGGCACGTAGTTGGGCGGATCGCTGGACGCCGGGCGCTCCACCCATGTCGAAGCCGCCTCTTCATACCAAAGCCAGGGCGTTTCGCCACCGAACTTGATCTGTGCCGCGTCTCGCGGATCGTACAGGTTCTGCAGCACATGGAAAAGCTCATGCGCGGCCGTAGACCTCATGATTCCCATCTGTTCAGGGGTTCCCATCATGTTGGCGTTAAGATGAATGTTCTGCGCCTGTTTCCCAAATCCCAGATCCCCCTCCGTGCCCCATTTCTGGCTGTTGTTGCCGCAGATCCAGGAGTCGGTGAAGGGATACACCCAGACTTCGATAGGCCAATTGCTTGCCAGGCGCCGGTCCCAGGCCAAGCGCAGGTCTTGCCCCAGAATGTCGTAAGCCTTGTCGAGGGTGTCGGCCAGTTGCCGCGCTTTGTCCAGCATTCCTGCCATGTTCTTGGGAAAGAAAACCACGAACATCTTCTTGGCGCTGGTGGTGTAGTCATAGCCACGGAAGGCGGCGACCATCCAATTGGGATTGGGCACAGCGTGGCGTTCGACGCCGGCCATAGGGACCACCTCCCCGCTGGTGGAGGAAGTGGGCTGGTAGGCGGGAATCGTGGCAGTGATCCGCCCGTTCTCGATCTTGGCGCGAAGAAACAGAGGTCCACGGGCGCGATTGTCTGGGGCGGATATCACAACAGCGGCTTCGCCGTCCTGTCCGGTCAGAGTTGGATCCAAAGTTATCGTGAGTGGGGCATTGGACGATGCAGGCAGGCCAGTGAACAGGTAGTAGGGCGTCGCACGGTAAGGGTCGGCCGGCAAAGCGGCTGCCGGGTCGGTTCGCAACAGTGAGAGCGAGGTGCCGACAGGCAGCGCGCCAGCCGGTGCGGTCAGCGTAATGCCCGGCGCGTTCAGCGTGCCCCCGCTGGCGCCAATTACCGTGCTGCCGGCGGACTGCCAATCGACCCGCGCCGCGAACTTCACGTTGGCTTGCGATTCCTTCTGGG
>Ga0315280_10000551_pt1 | contig 69404 bp, 70 predicted proteins | sample YL17G06_40_MG_FD_203697 | JGI IMG/M metagenome (GOLD analysis project Ga0315280, IMG submission 203697) | Sediment microbial communities from Yellowstone Lake, YNP, Wyoming, USA - YL17G06_40 | ecosystem: Environmental > Aquatic > Freshwater > Lake > Sediment | place: USA: Wyoming | collected... | reverse complement strand
ACGCCTGACGCGCTCTTTGAACTGTGTACACAATTGAAGGAAAAGGGAGCAAGGGGATGCTTGATAAGTGGCGGATGCCTGCCCAACGGGGCTGTGCCTCTTGGAGGGTTTGTGGACTCCATCGCAAAGATCAAGCATCAGCTGGGCTTAACAGTGTTTGTGCACACGGGTGTCATCGACCTCAAAACAGCTGAGGGACTCAAGAAAGCCGGAGTCGATGCAGCTCTAATAGACATCATTGGTTCGAACGAAACCCTAAAGGAGATCTTCAATCTAGAGGCGTCAGTCAAGGATTACGCAAATTCCTTGAAAGCTTTGCATGAAGCTGGAATCGAGTTTGTACCGCACGTGATCGTGGGGCTTCATTATGGAAAACTTGAAGGCGAGCTGCATGCCTTGAAAATGGTGTCAGAGCTCAACCCTTCAGCACTCGTCATAATCGCGTTCATGCCCATACGCGGAACAGAGATGGAGAACGTCAAGCCTCCGGGACCGATCGACATAGCCAAAGTGATTGCGGCTGCAAGGTTGATGCTTCCTGACACTCCGTTGGTCCTTGGCTGTATGCGGTCTAAAGATAAGCATAGATCTGAAACAGAGATCCTCGCCATAGAAGCGGGGGTAGACGCTATCGCGTTTCCAACTGAAGAGGCAGTTGAATTCGCTGAGAGCCAAGGATACAAAACATCTTTCTCTTCGTTTTGCTGCTCGCAGATCTATTTGGACATGAGAACCTCCACTACTTTTCGCGTATGACAACCGCTACCATGACCGCGAACTCTGCCACCGCAGTAGCGAGAAAGACCGGCAAAAAGAAGGGTGGAGCAAGGAAGAAGGCCGCAAACGCGCCGACTATCGGTATTGAGGCCACGATGTACCCAGGAATCAAGATCATGATGTAAGTAGTAATTCTTGAGTAGATGTTGCCGACGGCGAAGCCTTCTTTCCAGAACTTCCTCAGCAAAATCGTCAGTTCTAGCATGATCGCAGCTGCGACAGAGAACGCGTGTATCATTCCCAAAGTCAAGATAAACGAGAAGCTTTTCCCCAACAAGACTGCGACGATTGAAAGAACGATCATAGAAATCACGTAAGTGACCGTTGACAACAGGGTTTTCGCCGTTACCATTGTCCTTTTCTTCATAGGAAGATGCCTTGTATAGGCAGATGCTAAACCCTCAATGGCAAGAAGAGTTGGTGGAAGCAGAAGCGTGATCATTGATATTCCAGTCAGAATCCCCAGTGCAGCGCTCGGCCCGACCTCACTGAATGAAGAGAAAGTTATTGCCACAACAGCTGTCTGTACAACTGGCAAAAGAAAAAGACTTGCGAATGACGGCGCTCTGGAGGCCACTCTCAAGTCCTTCCGAATGATTCCTAGCCATGGAATTTGAGGTCTGATGAGGGTGTCCTTCACGATTTCTCTTGGACCTGCAGCAAATCCTCCGACCCCGATCTTTCTAACTGTCCGCGTGACCCACTTTAGACAGTAGTACGCAGCAACCACATATGCGACTGACGCGATAGTCGAAAGACCTAGAGTGATATTGTCAACTCCGTGGAAGAAGGTTGCATAGGACACTAGAAACCCGTAGGAAAATGGGTAAATCAGAACTAAGATCTGGGAAATGGAAGAAAAACCCTGCGCAAGGTGCGCAAACGATTGAACTATTTCTCCCGCGAAATTCACGACAAAGTATGCGGCAAAGGTTGGCAGAAGCCACACGAGCATGAACCCAAATCTCAGAAAAGTCTTCAATTTCGACTTGCCCCCTGCCCGTGCGACTCTTTGGTAGAAAAATTGAGCAGAAACCGTGGTAAGAGCCAAGGCGAAGATCTCGGTGACCCCGATGCCTACGACAGAGACTATGCCGCCTAGGATCGAGCCGCCGATGATGAAGTAGACGGACAGAAAGATGATTGCTGCTGCAACTAGAGGTATGTCGAAGATTCTGATGAAACAAAGAAATATGGTTCTTGAGATTTCCTTCTTTGAAAGCGGAAGAGGACTGAGGACATCCACAATTTTTGAGGACACAAACGACGTTGACATCTGCAGTCCCATGAAAACTATCAAGAAGAGTACGACGGCAAGAAAAGCCGAGACGCCGCCTTGGACCACTATTTCTCTCGGCACGGCTGGACTGACGCCGCTGATTGTTAGAGGAAGGAACACTACTCCTGCGAAGACAGCAATGAAAACTGTCGTGACCAGTTTACTGATCAGAGTGTTTATCCTGGCGTTAGCGACGAGTTGTTTGACGTCTCTTCTACCGCTTTGAGGCAGGGACGAGCCTGCACGAAGGGAAAAGATGGATTGGAACGAGACCTCTTTGTACACTTTGCTCGACAAGCGCCAAAGCTCAGAGAATCTCACTGCATTTTACTCCTCTTCTAGGGCTTTTATTATGTCCTGCATTCCAGCTTCCTGCTCTGTCACTTTCAAGAAAATGTCTTCTAAGGAGCCTTCTGCGCTTCTGACAAGTTTGCGCAGATCGGCAACCGTGCCTTCTCCGACGATTTTGCCCTTGTTTATTATTCCAACTCTTGTGCACAGTTTTTCCGCGACTTCCATGATGTGGGTCGAGAATATGACCGCTCCGCCTTTCTTGGCGTGAAAGGTTACAAGTTCTTTGAGAATCTTCGAAGAGCGTGCGTCTAAGCCTATCAGAGGTTCGTCCAGGATCAGGAGTTTCGGATCGTGTAGCAGGGCTGAGATAACAGCGACTTTCTGCTTGTTGCCCATAGACAAAGCCGCGATTGGAGTGTCAAAGTACTGCCTGAGTTCAAAAGCGGACACGAACCTTTCAAGTTTGGAGTTGACAGCTTCTCTGTCCAAGCGTCTTATTGAAGCTACAAACTCGAAAAACTCTCTCGGCGTGAGCGAATCAAGAAGCACAACCTCTTCTGGGACATAGCCGATTTTACTCTTCGCCGCGACTTCATCCGAGAGCGGCGTATCGTAGATCTCAACTTTTCCCGCCCGTGGCTCCAGAACTCCCACAAGAACCTTGATCGTACTCGTCTTGCCTGCACCGTTAGGACCCAGCAACCCATAGATTTCCCCGTTCTTCACGGTGAACGATAGGTTTTCAACCGCCACGAAAGAACCATAACTGACAACAAGGTCTTGGACGTTAACAGCAACAGTCTCCATGTTCAGCCCTTCAACGCGCGAATCATAGTTTTTCTTGATTGGTTGCCTTAATACGTTTCCCTAAACAACAGCCAACTTGCACAGCCTGACCATAGGTTTCGAACAGGTTCGAAGTGTCGGACCCACGGGTTCTGTCACAGCGTAACCGAACAAGTGGTTAGTCACTGGAATGCGAAATGCCCCTTACCATGTCGAAACCAATGATCACAACCCAAAGCGATGCTGAAAGCGCAGACAGTGCCTCCGGAATAGCAGCACCTGGAACATACCGCCACAGGAACTCTGCAATCCACACAGCCGTTGCAAACATGGCGGCCCCGAGAGTGAGTAGACCCTTCGCTACCTTGGATGCCAGAAGAAAAGACGCCGTCAGAAAGAACATGGATACAGGTGGAAGCACAAAGAAAGCCACGGAGGCATAAAGGTGCATTGGCCTCGCATTCTCTGGAAAAACCCCTATGGCGATCAGGGCTACGGAATCGAAGAAGAAGATAAGAGCGCCAACGCGGCCTGGCAGGGATTTCTTGAAAAAGACCAACAGTCCCAAAGCGAACAACAGTGCTAGTACTCCGCTGACAATCAGGCCTGAATTGAACAGGATCGACGCGGAACCTGCCATGACGCCTAAGTCGCTGAGAGCGTTGTCAGCCCAGCTGAAGTGGGGGGACAAGGCGATTGCAAGCAACGTGCAAGTGAACGCAATTAGCGGCGTAAGCATGCCACAAAACCCAAACATTCTCAGCCAAGTACTGCCTTTTGAATTCGTGACGTTGTCCTCCTCGGTCTATCTCATCGCCACTGACTGTGTTTCAAAGATATGAGCCTATGCATCTTAGTCGGATCACACGGAAACAAATCGTCTAAGCCTCTGTAAACACCGTAATTTCTCTGCGTTGCCAATCCGTGATTCTTGAACTGATTGTCTCAGGATTTGGATCGACTCGTCCATTGCCCCGCGGTTAACAGGGTACGGCACGCCGTCCTTTCCTCCGTACGCGAAGGAATACTTCACTGGGTCTTTCCAGCTTGGCTTTTCGCCATAAAGCAGTTCTGCAATCAACGCGAGTCCTCTTACCGTAGCCGGTCCGACACCCTTGAAGCCGAGCAGCTCCTCGTAGTTGCTGGGTTGGAACTCGTAGACTTGCTTCATCGTTCTCCAGTTTGTGTTCCATGGCATGGACAGAACATCCGGCAGGTCTTTGTTCCATCTGGCTTCTGCCGTTGCTGGCAACCATTCACTCAGCGATTTTTGAAGATGAGGTCTCACAGACACAACCAGTCGCATGAGCTTCTTGGTGGGTTCCTTGGCCACGTCTACAGAAGCTTTCCTGCTTCCTTCACTTTCTCGAGCGGTCATGTCCAACGCGCACTGACGTTTCGTGTCGCCGACGATTGCGCTGTGAGGTTCGACGACGAACTCTTCCAGTTTCTCGGAGAGCCAGTGATAGCGTCTTGCGGTTCGATCTTGTGCGCACATGCCTTGCTGGACAACTGCCCATTTCCCGTTCTCCGCAACGAAGAACGCGTGATGATAGAGCTGATAGCCTGCCTGGATCGCAGTGTTGTCAACCTTTGCGCTCATCCTGCTTGCATAACGCAAACTCTCGATGCTTTCAGTCGGAAAGCCAAACTTCTCTCCAACAGTTTGGATCTCCTCAGGCGCCAGACGGGAGAACTTGCCCTTCCCGCCGCAAACCGCGATACCCTGCTCCTCAGGAATGATTGCCTGTTTGAGGATCGCCGTGACCACGGTGGTCACTCCTGACGAGTGCCAGTCATATCCTAGAACACAGCCTAGGGCCTGAAACCAGAAAGGGTCAGAGATTCGCTTCAAGAACTCGTCTGAACCATACTCGTCGACGATGATGGTGACCATTTCTTTGGCAAGTTTTCGCATTCGAACGATGAGGTACATCGGTGCTTTTCCATAATGAAGTGGGAGTCTTGCCACGCCGGTTCTCTGCATTGAAACTCGCTTCTGTCATAATGTGAGCAGGAAGAGGCTTAATCGTTTTTCCCCAGCTTCAAAAGGTGTCCCTCACGGTCTATCTCGCCTCTTCGAATTCGAGTTGTGGAGATGGGGGCGTGATTTTCAGACGGAACCATCTCTATCACCAGTATTCGAAGGGGAGGCAAGCCGGCTTGCTTCCTCCTCCTGTTTATTTCCATCGCCGTGGGTGCAGTTTCCTCGCTGACAACTAGGGCGCTGATACGTCCTTTCGACAGAGTCGGTCCGTAAGGGTCGTTCAGAGGGACAATTTGGGCTCTTTCGAGCCATCCATGTTCCAGCAGGAAAGCCTTGAGGTCCTTCAGTCTGTCGTCGTAGGGCGCAACTTTGTGAGGCTTCTTCAGTTTCTTCGCAAACTCATCAGAGCACAGACCGATCAGGATGTGTTCGCCCACTTCAAAAGCCTTCAAGAGCAGAGTCTTGTGCCCTTTGTGAAGTTCATCAAACGTGCCGCCTACAGCCACGTTTTCGTATTCTTTCTCCATCTCCCTCATCCCAACAATCTAGCGCCCTGAGTGTCCACCCTTGCCTTAATGATTTTCTGGTGTGGTAGGACTTGCTTAAAAGCCTGAACTACTTTCTCAGCGTCTTCCGTCGTGGTTAGCGCATGCACAGCCTCGCCAACCATGTTTTGAGCCGCTCCTATTGCCCCGGCCTTTTCTGCAAGTCTGACTAGGTCTCGTAGCCTCTCCGTCAAGAAACAGGTCTTCTCGGCAAAATCAAGGCAGCAAGCCAGAAAATTTTCAAGCGACGGCTCAGAGAGAATATCCTCCAGAGTCTTTCTGCCGTACTTGTTTACTTGGAGGCGTTTCTCAGGAGATGATAATATTTTCTTCGTGGACGCGGGCCCATAGACTCCAGCAACGACCACATAATCAGTGGATATCGGTATTCGGTCCAGAAGCGCTATTCCAGGAGAGCCAGGCTTTATTGTTAGTACGCAACCACCAAGCATCAGTGGCCCCACAGTACCCAGACCCGTCTTGCATTGAACCTCGGCAACGTGTGCCAAGCGGCCCAGTTGATTGTAAGTCAGGTTCAGATCAAGTGCCCGCGACAGTGCCAACGCCGTGGTCAAAGCCCCAGCCCCGCTTGACCCGAACCCGGCGCCGATCGGCACGTCAACCTTATGCTTGACGGTGACACTGTATGCCTCGTCAACTTTTCTCAGCAGCATTTGCGCCACAAGCCTTGAAGTTCCAGCCTGTGGTGCTTCCGTCCCATTTATGAAAACCCGAACGCGACTAGTCTCTGCACTTGAAGCTTTGACTTCCGTGGTGGTTCCTTTTTGAATCGCGAAACCGCCGCCTCGGGCGCCGACTTTCTCTGAGTCCAGGATTGGACTGCCATCAGCCGTCGTATCACATATTTCGAAGAAGCTAGAAATACCAGATGGGCAGAAGGCTCTTGCGGTTTTCACGTCAACCTACTCTTCTCGTTTCGGCCTCAAAGATGGAAAAGCTCTGTAACAAGCCTGCAAGATAGGTGGTCCCAGAACTAACAGAAAAGGTATTTCTGTTGCGAATGTCCAAATCAGGTAACCAAACCCTGCTAGGACTGTCATAGGTGTCAGGTTCGATGCTCCGGGCATAATAAAGAACTGGCTGAAAAGCGGAACCGTTGCTCCTATTATTGAAGCGCCTATCAGAAGCCCCATCATGCAACCCGCTTCGAAACCTCTCCACTTCGGCGTTAACGCAACGATACCTGAAAGTATCACGTAGCTTGCTACTATGATGCCCGCAGAAACCCAGAGTGCGTACTGATCCGAAACAGCAAAGGAGGCAATCCAAACGAGCAACGCACTCGTGACACCGAATCCAACTATAGAGATTCTCCAATTAACGTTCTTCTTCGAAACGTAACCTATGAGCGAGAACATGGCGAAGTTCGAAGTAACACCCGCCATCAAACTCAAGAGAGGATTGCCGTGGATGAGCATGTCGTTGATGAATATGCCTACTGCAGCGCCAAATCCCCCGACCCATGGTCCAAAAAGGGCGGCAAACACCGCTGGGACAATCACCTGCGGCCAGAATCTGACGGCCCCAAGTCCTGGCGCCGTTATTGGCAAGAAATTGTAGAAGATGTAGCCGAATACCACGTACAAGCCAGCATTTAGTGCAAAAGCAGCAACATCTAGTGTTTTCAACCATGGCACCTTCGCTTCGAGCTAAGTATGAAGAATCGTCGAAAAATAAGGTTTCCGTATGGATTGTTTAGACATGTTTATATTCCATGCACCTCTCAACGAACCACACTAAAATTGACCATCGAATCCGTGGCCAAGATCGGGACGTTTGGCTCGCCTGGGATGCTTTCACCCTATTTCCATGTTTGTCGCCGTAGGACTCGCTAAGCATTTTGCATCATCATTCAACCGGGACGTAGGCTGTGGGCGCGAATGACTAGAAAGGTGGAGACCATGATCGGTAATAGCGAAGTCGTCAATGACGAAAAAGAAAAACAGAGGATCACGCTCAAGACATCTCCGCTTACACGGTCTGTTTAAACAAGTTTAGATCCATCTTCGTTAAGTGCGCGCCTGAAACGTGTTTCACTCGCTTATCGGGTGCTTTCGAGCCACTTAAATATGGAAACGCCTACTTCGTACTAAACGCGAACCGAGGCTCCTCGATGATTGAAAACTATTCTTCTCGGCACGTGTTCACGCTGCTTAAGCTGGCCGAAATGGGAGCCCATCGAAGAACCGCCAAAATATCCACTGAGTACCTGGCTCAGAAGCTGAACATTTCTCAGCAGACAGCGTCGAGATATCTTATCGAGCTTGACCGTAAGGGGTGGATCAACAGGACCATAACGCCTGAGGGCTGCCTCATAAGAATCACGCAAACAGGCATCACAGAGTTGAACAAGCTCTATTCAACCCTGCGCTTCCTGATGGAGGCAACCTATCCACCGTCGATAACCCTGGAGGGAACGGTTTTCACCGGCCTCGGCGAAGGAGCCTACTACATCTCAAAAGAAGGGTACAGAAAGCAGTTCATCGAGAAACTGGGGTTTGACCCTTACCCGGGAACCCTCAACCTGCGGCTCACAACTGATTATGACGTCAAGGCTCGAAACGAACTTGAAGTCTACCCCGCTGTGGAGATTGAAGGCTTCAAGAGTGAAGACCGAACGTTCGGACCGGTGAAATGCTACCCTGTGATAATCGAGAACAGGGCAAAAGGCGCCTTAATCCTAGCGCTTAGAAGCCACTACGATGCCTCCGTTCTCGAAATCATCGCTCCAATTCCCCTGAGAAAACACCTCAAGCTCAAGGATGGACACAAGGTTAAAGTCGAGGTCTTAACCCTCCCATAGGCTGAATATGCGGTTGATCCTGCATCTGATGCGTAAAATAGGTTTCCGTGTTCTTCCAGCCCTAAGGCATTATCCTCCGCCTCACGGTGTCAGTTCTCCGCGTGGATAGTCACATAACTCTCCTTGACGATGGCTGACAACTACTCGAGCCGTTGAGCTAGAGTTGGCCTCAAGCTGGTTCAATGAAGCTTGTTATCTGCCTCTGACCTTTCTCCAATCCAGCAAAGTTTGAGACCTTAACACCGACTCTTCGCGTTTCGAGCTGAGTGTCGCTCTGAAACTCTGCAAAAAGCTCAGCCACAGTCTTCTTTATCAGTTCAAGATTGTTCGATGGGTTTTCGAACGTTCTGGACCTAGTGTGAACTTTCATGTCTTTCGTGATCGCAATTATGCCTACTGTTTTGAAAGTGAGCTTTTCCTCCATAATTCTGTCGTATACCTCGTTGCAGATGCGATCAGTCTGCTCCAAGATTAGAGTTAGATCCTTAGTGTCCTGTTTCAAAGTGGCAATCCTGCTTATAGATTCTGCTTCGCCCCTCTCCTGGACAGGTTCGTTGTCCACGCCAAGTGAGGCGTTGTGGAAATAGGTTCCAAGGGTCTTGCCGAAGACTGCAATCAACTTCTGCACGTCATAGTTTGCCAAGTCGCCGACCCTACTGATTCCAAGCGTCTGCATCTTTTCCAGTGTTTTGGTTCCAACGCCGATGAGCCGATTCACCGGAAGTGGTGCTAGGAAACTCATGACTGAAACCGGGTCTATAACGGTCAAGCCGTCTGGTTTTTTGTCGTCGGCGGCGATCTTTGCGACAAGCTTGTTGGGCCCAACCCCGACTGAACAGGTGAGTTTCTGCTGATTTCGCATCTCAGTCTTTATCGTCTCAGCCAACAGCTTGGCTTCTTGAAAGCTTCCACCTACCCGTTCGGTCACGTCAAGGTACGCCTCATCTATGCCTACTTGCTCGAATTGGTCAGCGTAGGCTTCGAGAAGGTTCATCACCTTCTCTGAAACTTCCTCGTAGAACTGGTGGTCGACGGGCAGAAATGCGGCATCAACGCTTTCGAGTTTCTTTTTCGCCAAAAAGATCGGCATGCCAGACTTCACTCCGTATTTTCGAGCGATGTAGTTTGCAGTGCTCACGGCTCCGCTGTCTTTGCTGCGCCCAGAATAGACGCAGACCACTACTGGTTTGTCCCTGAGCGCTGGGTTTCGCAGCTCCTCACATTGGGCAAAGAAGTAGTCCAAGTCAACCAGCATTATGACTCTTGTCGACAAAGGTTGCCACAGATGGATGAAGAATCAATAAGATGATTTACGTTTTTCCTCTCTTGATTCTTCTTTAGGCTTCGGTCACGTGAATCGTCAGCTTCTCTCCGCTGCGATTGTAGACGGCCACGTTTTCCTTGTTTCTGAAAGGGAACGCTGTGATCATGAGTACCACGCCGAAGAAATGGTTTAGGTCAGTGTATGAGGGCATAAGGTTCCCCGAAGGGTGACTATGCGCTGTTCCCACGATAGAGAAGTCCATGGGCAGCATGTGAAGCGGAAGGCTTGAGAAGCCCCGACCGTACTTGGCGAGCGGGGGGACGAGAAGGTCACTTATTTCTATAGACTTCTTGTTTTTTCTTCCTCTGAGAAGCAAGATTGTTTCCTTAGGATATAGCCTCCTTGCACCCTCAAGAATTGCTTCAAGCAACTCTTTGTTTATGGAAATTATCAAACCCGCGTTCATGACCTTCACAGGCTTTCTAATGTTTGACCCATGTTGCAGTTACAAATCGCTATTCTTCTCTCCACCTGCTCTTGATGGCCACCAACAGCAACGAGACTACGGACGTTATGATAAGAACGAGCCAGCGAAGCAGGGCTATTTCAGACGTCAAGGGCGAAATACCTGCGTAAGACTTTATCAATCCTGCAGCATTCGAAGTTGGAAAAATGATTGCTAACCACTGGAAACTCCCCCAAAGCTGCTCAGAATAGAAAACCGGTGGCATGAAAATGAACAGTATTCCAAGAATGTTGGACACGTTGTTCAGCGTGTTTATGTTCGCGTTCCTCAGATAGGTCGACATGACGAAGCCGATGCTGCTTAAAGCTGCCCAGCACAGGAACACGGAAGCGATAACCCAGCCCAGCGACGAAAGAGGAAGGATCCGAAAAACAGTGGAAATCACCATGAAAAGTATGAAACCAGGAGACGCGTATAACAGCTTGGACAACGCCACACCGAAGGAGTAGGAAAGCGGATGAACAGGCATGGCCACGATCATCTCCCTTATTTTCACGTACCTGTCCCAGGCGATGTCTTGCACGGCTGAGGCCAAACCGATGAAGCCGATGGAACCGACCATTCCGCCTACGAGGGCGTAGATGATCTGCCCTCCGAAGACGTAGGTGAAGAACATCGGAATAAAACTCAAGAAGGTTATGATGATTAACGTCAACGGCTGTCTTTTGATGTCTGGAATTGCTTTCATAGTAGCGATGATGTAGACGTCTTTCAAGGGTTTAAGGTTCAAACTGCTCTCCTCCGACAAGCTCAACAAAAACATCTTCAAGCGTGGTGGGCGCGATCTCAGCCTTCAACCCCCTCTTCAGCGCCGCTCTCGTAAGTTCCAAGGCCGCATCCTCAGCCTTGAAGTAGAAGATTTGCCTGCTACCAAACTTCGCTGTACGACCATACGCCTGCAAGGCAGAAATGTCCTCCAGCCTGCCTTCCACGACGACCCGATACTTCTCCTTTGCCAAACCCCTTATCTCCTGAGGAGTCCCCTCAGCAACGACCATTCCCTTGTTAATAACGGCCAGCCTGTCAGACAGCATCTCCGCCTCCTCCATGATGTGCGTCGTCAACAGGATAGACCTGCCCTGGCCAACCAATTCCCTGAGTACCGCCCAGACCTTTCTTCTTGCTACTGCATCCAACCCACTCGTCGGCTCATCAAGCATCAGAAGGTCAGCATCAGAACACAGCACAGAAGCTATTACAGCACGTTTCCTCTCGCCGCCGGAAAGGCTAGTGCACTGCCGGTTTCTCAGACCCCACAAGTCAACAGCCTTCAAAGCCTTCTCGCCGTTTCTCTGCACCTCATTCCTTGACATGCCGCGCAACATCGAGAAGTAATAGCAGTACTCCCAAGGTGTAAAGCTGCCATAGGTCTGAACATCCTGTGGAACAACAGCAATATGCCTGCGCACCTCCTTCGGCTCCGTCGTCACGTTAAGCTGAAAAACATACGCCTCCCCGCTGGTCAGCAGAAGCTGAGTAGCAATTATTCTCAGAAAAGTCGTCTTCCCTGCACCGTTCGGCCCCAAGAGAGTGAATAGCTCACCCTTCTTTACAGAGAGATTTACCCCTTTGAGAGCTTGAACAGTCTCTTTGCCCTTGTAAACCTTGACTAGGTCAACAGTTTTCACAGCTTCCATCACTTTATGCTCCTTTAAGCATGCTGAACCAGCGTAAACGACAGTTCTCAGGCAAAGAGAAGCTGACAACTTACAGCTTCGTTTCCCATTCATAAAGGCCAGATATAAGAGTTGCCATAAAAACAGAAGACAAAACGAACGCAGGCTGGCCCACAGTCGCCCATGAAAACCAGCGCCGCAAAACAGTACCCATGAGCGTAGTTTGCGACTTCCAAGGTTCTAAGCCTTGTTCTTCTTCTCTCTGACCCTAAAATATCTGTCAGACGGCAAAGGATAGCATCTGATGAGATCAAAACGTAATTAAGAGCAGTATGAGCTTCAGTCTTGGCGGATATTAACTTGACTGCCTGGCGTCTGCTAGAACTTGAAATTTATGACGCGTTCATGAACATGGCTATGGACGAAGCTATTCTAGGAGCAAGAATTCAAAGCGTAGTCCCGAACACTCTAAGATTCTATCGCTGGAAACCCTCCGCCGTTTCTGTTGGAAGATTCCAAAACATAGAGAAAGAAGTCCAACTGGACAACTGCAGAAAACACAACGTTGATGTCGTAAGACGGATAACAGGCGGAGGCACAGTCTACCATGACGCTCAAGACGAGATCACGTACAGCGTGATCGCCAGAAAAGAGGACTTGGGAGCAGAAGAAATAACCGCGGTCTACTCGAGGATCTACGCTGGCCTGGCTGAAGCACTCCGAATACTTGGTATTCACGCAGATTTCAACCAAGGCACAGCAAAAGCCTGCCCCAACTTAACGGTCAACGGAAAGAAAATCTCTGGAAGCGCTCAGGCTCACAGAAGCGGGGCCTTTCTGCAGCACGGGACGCTTCTCTCTGAAGTCAACTTGGAAAGGATGTTCACTTTCCTTCGCGTTCCTTGGGCCAAAACACGCATGCAAATCGTGAGCATTGCAGAGAACAGAATAACTTCAATAACCGGTGAACTTGGAAAAACTGTTTCAGCAGCAGAAGTCAACGATGCTCTGGTTAAGGGTTTCGAAAGAGCTTTAGACAGCAGACTCACGAGCGGAGAGCTAACCGCGGGTGAGCTAGAGCTTTCTAAACATCTTTGCGAGGAAAAATACGCCACTGACGACTGGAACTTCCACGGCAGAACCAACGATCAGAAGCAAGAAGACTTTGCAAGACGCGTGTTGCATTAAAACAGGTGAGAACAAAGTCACGTGCCGACGTAGCAATCAATGCTTGCAGCCGACGTTCAAAGTCTTTGCCAGCCGTCTTAGGTCTTCATCGCTCATCCACTCTGTTTTTAGGTATTCGCAGATTCTCTCATCACCCAATCCCATTCTCCTTGCCTCTCGGACGGCAACGCGGTAGGCTTCAACCTCAGTTGGCCTCGCGGTGTAGTTGTAATGAAAGTCGAAAAGCTCCTTGCCTTCCATGAACTGTTTCACGTGAACGAGCTCGTGTATGAGGTCAAGGTATATGTCAACTCTGTCGCCTTGATTAAGGTATTTGAAGCTTATCATGAGGCGACCGTCTGCGCCGTTGACCCACATGTAGCCGCCTGCCCAGGTTAAGTCGACCTTGAGATTGCGCAAAACCTCATCCGTCCTTTCTCCAAAGATCTCCCTGACAGCCTTCACTCTCTCCATGCCCTTGAAGTAATCCGTGAACCTATGTGTTGAGGTGCTCAACCGCAGTATTCTATCCGTGCGGAGCACTCTGAGAATGCGAAACATGTTGAGCACCAGTTGCTCGCGCCAGTCCATGATTGCTGTACACCTTTCTATGTTTGAGGAAGTTCTCTGAATAAAAGAACTGCTCAGCTAGCGCTTCTCAAGTCTCCATTTAACACCTTGAGAGGTGTCCTCTATTATCACGCCCATAGCCTTAAGCTGCTCTCTAATCTGGTCGGCTGTCTTCCAGTCCTTGGCCTTTCTGGCCTGCTCTCTCTTCTGGACAAGTTCTTCAGCCTCTTTCGAAAGCTTCGCTTCCTTCTTGACTTCGCCGACTACACCGAGAACCCCGTCGAAACTATTCATCAGACTCCGGACTTGCTGTGCATCTTCCTTGCTGAGCAAATTGCCGTCCAGAAGGACGTTGACTTCCCTTACAAAATCAAAAAGTGCCGCCAAGGCCTCACTTATGCCTAGGTCGTCATCCATTGCTTCGGTGAAGTCTTTTTCCACGCGTTCCATGAGCAGCTTTGCTCTCTCTCCAGAACCTTCTCCATCCGAATCTCTAAGTCTGTACATGAAATTGGTCAGGCGTTCAATGGCTCCCTTCGCAGCCTCGAGCCCTTCGAGAGTGAAATTGAATTGTTGTCTGTAGTGAGTCGCTAACAGCAGATAACGAACGGCTTTCGCGTCATAACCCTTCTTCATTAAGTCGCTCAGCGTGTAATAGTTGTGGAAGCTCTTGGCCATTCGCTTTCCTTCGGATAGCAACCACTCGTTGTGAAGCCAGTAATTCACGAACTTCTTGCCCGTGGCCGCTTCGCTCTGGGCAATCTCGTTTTCGTGGTGCGGAAACAGGTTGTCCACGCCGCCGCAGTGAATGTCCAAGGTTTCGCCCAAGTATTTCATCGACATCGCCGAGCACTCGATGTGCCACCCGGGTCTCCCCTTGCCAACCTCTGTCTCCCAGAAAACGGGGCCGTCCTGTTCGTCCCAAGCTTTCCAGAGGGCAAAATCGCGGGCTTCCTCTTTAGCGTACTCGTCAGCCTTCACTCTGGCGCCGACCTTGAGTTCTTCAACCTTGATTCTTGCAAGCTTGCCGTAGTCCTTAAACTTTGAAATGTCATAATAGACTGAGCCATCCTTGCCTCGGTAGGCGTAACCCTTCTCGAACAGTTTCTTGATCAAGGAAACCATTTCAGGAATGTGTTCCGTGGCTCTTGGGTAGTACTCTGCTTTTTGAATGTTCAGTCTTGTCACATCTTCAAAGAAGGCCTTTATGTACCGTTCCGTGTACTCGTTAAGCGGTTTGCCCTCTTCTATTGAACCCTTAATCGTTTTGTCGTCCACATCTGTCAGGTTCATCACTTGGGTGACCTTGAACCCGCGGTATTCGAGCCACCTCCTTAGGAGGTCTTCGAAGAGGAAGGCTCTGAAGTTTCCTATGTGACTGTAGTCATAGACTGTTGGCCCGCAGGTGTACATCTTGACTTTCCCTCCTTCTATCGGGACGAACTTCTCCTTTGTGCGCGTCAAAGTGTTGAAAAAACGCAGGTTTTCAGCTTCTGATGTTTTCATGAGTTTTCCCATAGAACTAGCGATGGAACATATTTAAGCATTTTAGCTTCAAGCCGAGATGCCGGAGTCATGAAGCACTGAAGGAGATTTGAGCAACCGATATATGCAGTGTTAATAATACATCTGGAATCGTCAAAATGAGCAGCTGGGTGGTGGAGAAATTTAAGACGTTCAAAGTGGTCCATCTTCTTTTGATCATGGTCATCCTACTTTCAGCGGTACTTCTTACTTTCCGTTCATTCTGCCAGTCTACTGGTGGAAACATATGGTACGTTCATGACACCATCGACCCATCCTCGGACACGGTAAAATGGCGGGAAGAAGGAGCCATAGAGCAGACGCCAGATTGGATAGTGGATGGAAGATGGTTTGCGATGTCAAAACGTGAAAGCTTGGTCAGTGCCAACGACATCTTCGTCTCGATGTATGAAAGCTTCAACTGGTCAGTTGTCAAGTCTGCGTATCTCTTGCCTTTTGCTTCATTCAACGAATTTGCTCAAAATCTGGGCAGTAACCGGCTGTCGTGGCTGAACGACACTTGGTTGATAGACACAGAATGGTACGGAATATCAGCCAACACGACCAAGATAAGATATTCTTACCACGAAGTTACGTCGGAGGCCCAGCTGTGGACTTGGTTCCACATCACCCGCATACCGGAGTACTTCGTAGGCAGCGAGAAACTGACAGGCTGGCTCACGGGCTTCGACTTGAGCCCAATTTCCACGGGAGACCTCAGAATCTACGAGTTCTCCGAGGACTCGAACGTGAATGGAACTTTCTACAGCGTTTACTTTGAGGCGCCGGCTAACATGCTTTCTCAACACGGCGACAATTTTACGCTGAGCATCGGAATCTCCCCATCCTACCGTGGCCGCGTCGTCAACATGCAACAAACCATCGACATCAACATGCCCGCAAACACTGAAGTGAAGGAGATGTCACCCGCTAACCTCTCTGTCGCTGCGAGCAATACTGCTTCGTTTGTTCTAACCAAGGATGACGTATACCCAGCATCGTTCTCAGTGGTGAGCGGCCCTCCAACGAAGCCATTCAGTCAGGTCGTTTGGGAAAGCGCAAGTCTGTGGTTGGTCACGCCGAGTGGTTGGGCAGCGATCGCTACTTTGATCGTTCTGAGTTTCACAGCCATGCGCGGCAGAAGAATATGGCACCGAAACAGGCTCTACCATCGCATGTACAAGAGCATGGTTACCATCTACCATCTCTACTCAACGGACACGCTGAAGTTTCATCAGGAAATGGCGACCGTTTCAAGTTCCATCTTTCAACTCGTGATCGAGGACAGGATTACTGACGAGCAGTTTGAAAGACTCCTGGTCAGAAGGGACGACCTTCTAAAGAGAGTGCAGAGTGAACAACCGCCCCCTCCAAAACAATGACTAACGAACTCCAACGATGCCTGGTGATTCCTAAGAAATCCAACACGGATTCCAAACAATGAAGGAAACAAAAAGTGGAAAGGCTTGAAAGAAGTCAGCATCTTCTGACAATCGTAACTACGGTGGCGGTGGAGGCGGGGGAGGCGGCGGAGCAGCCGTGAAACCTTGCTTCACGTTGATCACAGTTGTGCCAGCGATACGGTCAAAGTATCTTTGCCGCGGGTCGGGTCCAGGAGTTGCAAAGCCGATCAGAATGTCAATGAGAAAGATGATCCAGAAGATCTTGCTTATGTTTCTGGTCAACACTTTGTTGGACGGTGCTTTGCTACCATCAAGCATCTGCACCCTCAAGCCCATCACTCTCTTTCCCAGGGTAGCCGCAGAAGTCGACGATTCCATAACAGTGGAATAAATGACGTAGAGCAGACCATAGAAGACGGGCACTAGGAAAACCCACACGAGCCACCAAAACGATGCAAACGCTCCATAAAGCGGTGCTCCAGTCCCGTTCCAGACTAGCACCCACCACACGACCCAACCTACGATAGCCCAAGGTACACTGTCGATCAAGGCAGCCACGATCCTCAACAACCAATGAGTTCCGACATCAACTTGACCACCAGTATTTCCATATCCTGTAGACATCTTTCCATCTCGCACAGATATTCAATATGATTCGTTTTTATTGCTTTCTATCGATCCATGGTAACAACGTCATGCGTGTTGAAATATCGTAAGCTCCGCGCACGCTTTCAGAACGAAAATTGATTCAAGTCTGAAAGCTTATAAATCGATTCGCCAACTGAAATCTGTTAAAGGGTGAAGTGATGAAAATGTCTAAACAAGAAAAAGCCATGACGAAAGACAGGCTGATTGGAATGCAAGTGATCGATGCCGAGGGAAACAATGCCGGAACCATAAAGGACATCGCGTTCACCGTTGGAAAAATGGGTATGACTCTAATCGTTGAGACAGAGAAGAGTGGGGACATGGAAGTCCCGTGGGAACAGATTCAAGCAGCAGGAGACTACGTCCTGCTAAAACCGGCAACTACTCAAACCCAGACTTTCGGGCCGCAACCAACGTTGCAGACACAGCAAGCACAAGCACCTGTCTGCCCCACGTGCGGAGGACCCCTAACTTACATCCAACAGTATCAAAGATGGTACTGCTACAAAGACAAGAAGTACGTGTAGAAAAAGCTGCACAGTTTGCACCTTTTTCCTTCTGCAGTCTTCCTCACGATCATTAGGACACGATATCGTTATCTTGATATCAAACATTTTTCTGCAAACTGAGGCCCCGTAGCAATCATTGAGATAAAGTCTTAAATACTCACGGAAAAGAAAACATGAGCTAAAGAAAAAAAGTTATGAGGAATTTGCATGGCTTCAAAAGAAGGATACCTGCATGACTACTTGATCGCAAGTTTTCTCGGAGTCGCTTTCGGCCTTGTTTTGGCTGCGCCTACGGGGCCGTCAATTGCAATTGCCAATTGGGGACCGGCCATAGGCGGCTTGGCGATAGCTGGGATCTTCGGTTTCATACCTGGAGGTCTCATAGCAGGCTATATTAACTTCAGGTTTCACCAGATGGACGAGAACGTTGAAATGGCAGGCCTCAGCGCAGGTTTCTTCGCAGCGCTTGTCTTTGCGGTCATTGACCTCATTATAGCTTTGGAAGATGCGATAATGGCCACCCAGTTTGCTACCAACTACCTCATAGGCTGGGTTCTAAGTGCAGTCTTCGGCTTCATATTCTTCACACTGGGAGGCTACCTTTCAGGCATGCTCGAAAAGCGACCGTTTGCGATGCCTAGCATGTTCAACCTTTCGCGAATTCAAAGAGGCGCTGCGGCTCCTCCGCCACCACCGCCAGGAGCTGCGATGACGTGTCCGAGCTGTGGCGGTCCGTTGAGATACATTCAGCAATACCAGCGATGGTACTGCGACAAAGAAAAGAAGTACGTCTGAGCGCTTCCTCCTTCCTCTATTTTTCTCTGAACTCAGGGACAGAGCAGATTTTTCCCTCCACCTGACGGAAACGCATAAAGCACCTCGGGCAGAGTAGTTCTTGAACGAGATGTTACCTGAAGAAAGAAGTGCCACAGTTTTCTGGCCGTTGATAGGGCCTTGGTACGAATCCCTGAAGAAACCTCAAGAGACCCAGAGGCAAGTGCTTTCTGGCTTACTGAAAGAATACGCAAAGACGCGTTACGGAGAAGAGCACCACGCGTCCCAGACGGAAGACATCAGCGACTTCAGGAGAAACTTCCCAATAATCAACTATCAAGGACTTAGCTCCTACTTGTCGGACGTCATGGAAGGCGATTATAGCTCGATTCTTCCAGAACCACTCGCATGCTGGGTGATGACACGAGGTTCCACTGGCCCTGCAAAAGTGTTGCCCGCCACAAAGACACACATTGAGCAGATCCTGACATGTGGATCCAGAGCTTTGATAAACCATGCGCTAAGAAACAACGACTATGAGCTTCTCGATGGCAAAATTCTGAACCTAAACTTCCCGTCCAATGTCCACACAATCGTGATGAACGGGCAAACGATGACTTACGGCTACAGTTCAGGAACCTACGCAAAATTGATCCCTGCACTTGACAGGGTCGGACTTCTACCAAGGCAAGAGGAAATAGATGAGTTAGGATCAGGAATCACCAAGCGAGACTGGGAAAAAAGGTTTGAGCTGGTTTACCAACAAGCGCTCCACGAAAACGTGACTGGCGCGATGGGTGTGACTCCCGTGATCCTGTCTTTTGCTAAGTACATTATGCGAAAACACGGTGAAAGACCGAAAGGACTTTGGAAATTGCGCGCACTATTCTGCACGAGTGTTCGAAAAATCCAGTTCAGGTATGCACCAAAGCTCAGAGAATACTTCGGAGAGATCCCGGTGCTAGAGATATACAGCGCAACAGAGGGAGTTTTCGGTCAGCAACTCGACAGGCTACCGTACATCACTCCAAACTATGACACCTATGTCTTCGAGGTCAAAACTGGCCGAGGGATGAAGATGTTGCAAGAGCTTGACCGCGGAGAATGGGGAGAGTTGATAGTGTCTTCGTGCATGTTCCCAAGGTACGCGATCGGGGATATGATTGAATCTGCGGGGAAGAATTATTTTCGCGTGTTTGGAAGACGCAATGCTCAAACGCTTCTGGAGCATCGTCTTCACAGATTCTTTCTCGGATGGCTGCTCTAAGGCTTCGGATGCCTCTTGGCCAGCACGAAAGCTCCATAGATTGCCGCGACGATTACTAGTACCCCAATCAGGAGAAGGAAGAAAGCCCAGAACGTTCTCAAGTCATAGTCCGGATACGAAACTCCAACGAAGGCTGCTACACCCAAGAATATGAGGATTAGACCTCCGATCAACGGACCCAAAAACCCAAGCTCGTGCTTCTCCCCTTTTTCACCTTTCTCGTGTTTCTCGGCTTTTTCGCCTTTCTCGGCTTTTTCTCCTCTCCGATACCTTGTAGGTCTCGTCTCAGCAGTGGTTTGCGCCATTTTCACTGGAGCGCCACATTTGGGGCAAAAACTCATCTCTTCTGTGACTTTAGCACCACATTTTGAACAGTATGACATATCCTTGACTCCTGTTTTCCGTCCATCCTTATCTAAACATTTAGTATTTAAAACATGTCCAAACGGAGAAATGTTATATATATTCACGTTGTTAGAATAGTTCAAAAGGAGAAGATTAATTGAGCTTCGGAGGATTTTCAAGAAGGCACAGAGAAGGACTTTTCAGCGCTGTCTCAGCAGGTTTCTTTTTGGTGTTGATCGGTCTGCTTTTTGTGATCAAACCCAATCTCTACAATGACACCGTAACATTCTTCAATAACTTCAACGTCACGTCAGCAGTTCCCAACACGCAAATTCTGCTTCCTGCACCCGACGCTCAGCATTCGGCAAGCAACTCCACAGTGCGCGAGGCGAACCTGTCTGTTTACTCAGCAGTGCAGCAATTCAGTTTGGCTTGGGGAATCTTCCTCATTGCCCTACTGGTTATGAGGTTCGCATCCGATTCATCGTGGCGCAAAAAGGCAGAAAACATTTCAGACATTGTCTTTTGGTTCGGCATGATCTACCTGGTCCAAACGTGGCTCATGGATCCGACGAACAAGTACACCTCTCTGGCTCAAAACTACACCTCTCTGACTCAAACATGGTTCGAGTTCTGGTCTATGATAATAGTGCTTCTGGGAATATCCCTAATTGCCAGAGCAATCTGCCTGGCCGCTTACAGAAGAGGACACGCATAAATAGACATGAACAGAAGACCAGATCAACAGACAAAGACGACGGTGACGATTATGCCGATAGCGTATTCCGGAGCTCCGGACGTGAAGAAGCTGGCCGACGAGATCGCAGAAAGTCTCGGGTTGTTCCACGTTGTTCCACAATATGTGTTCTGTGTTAGAAGCAAAGGGTCCGCATCCAGACGTACGATCGCCCGCATTCATGGCCTTGGCAAGGTCTGGCAGGAAACTCTCAACCTTCCAGCCTCATATGTGATCGAAGTGATCTCTGAAAAATACGACAAAATGACTGATGAAGACAAGGAGAAAACCATGATCCATGAGCTCCTGCACATCCCAAAAGCGTTTGCAGGAGGATTCCGACCCCACAAAGGTTACATCGACAACCAAACCGTGGAACATCTTCATAGAACTTTTCAGAAAGAGAGACGTTCTAGAGGACAACTTTTTAAGGAACACGAAGAATGAGAGAAAAGAACCTCAGTATCACAGTTCACGCAGCATCATGAGAGACAAGAAATGAAATACTGCATGAAAAGTCTGGCTCATAACGGAATCTATGTTCCCCAATATGAATACAAAGGGTTTTCCGTCAAGATTCAGGGACAACCAGTAAAGTTGGGTCCGAAGACAGAGCAAATGGCAGTCTTCTGGATAAGAAAGAGGCAGTCACCAACATCTCCTCCAGACAAGGTTTTCTACAAGAATTTCATCCAGGATTTCCTGACAGCTTTGAGGTCAGAAAACGCCTCAACGCGGTTTCTTGAGAGCTTCGAAACCAGGCATTTGAACAGCCTGGACAAAGATGACAACGAATGGCTGAACGACGGAAAAACCGGCGTCGACTTCTCCGAAGTTGCGGCTTATCTGCTACAGGAACAGCAAAAAAGGCTCAACATGCCTAAAGAGGAAAAGAAGAGACTTGCGGCCGAGAGGAAAGCCGCAAGGGAAGTTTTGAGAGAAGAGTATGGTTACGCTGTGGTCGATGGAAACAGGCTTGAGATAGCGAACTGGACTGCAGAGCCCTCATGCATATTCGCAGGCAGGGGAGAACATCCGAAACGGGGGAAGTGGAAAGAGGGGCCAAGGCAAGAGGACATAATTCTCAACCTGCATCCGGACAGCCCCATGCCTTCAGGGAACTGGAAGGGCAGAGTCTGGGAACCCGAAAAGATGTACCTTGCCAAGTGGGAGGACAGACTTACTGGAAAGATGAAATACGTCTGGTTTTCCGATTCCGCCTTCTTGAAACAGAAGGCTGAGGAAGAGAAGTTCAGAAAGGCTGAGAAGCTGAGCAAGGAGATTCCAAAGATCAAAACTCACATAATGAAGAACTTGGAATCTGAGGATTTGGATAGGCGAAAACTGGCCACTGTTAGTTGGTTGATTCTTGAAGTGAACATGAGGGTAGGCGACGAGAAAGATCCTGGAGAAGCAGACACTGTCGGAGCAATAACCCTAAGGCCGGAACACATCAAGATTGAAGGAAACACGGTGAACTTCGACTTTTTGGGCAAAGACTGCGTCAGATGGACCAAGAAAGTTGAAGCACCGCCTGTCGTCATCAAGAACATCGAGAGATTCTCAAAGGAATGCAAAGAATATCTTTTCGAAGGAATAGACTCGCGAAAAGTTTCCAGATTCCTCTCCGAAAAAATGGAGGGCTTAACGGCCAAGGTGTTCAGAACTTGGAGATGTACAACCACTGTCCGTGAACACCTGCAAAAGTGCAAAACAAAGAAAGAAGATCCAGAATATGCGAAGCAATATTGTGCCAAGAAGGCCAATCTGGAAGCGGCCAAAATAGCCAACCACAAGCGGAAGATCCCTCCAAATTTCGAGGAGAGACTCGCCAAGAAGCGTGACAGAGTCAAAGAACTCGAAATGAACCTAAAAGAGAAAACAGAGCAGGGCAAAAAGACAGACACTCTTGTTAGAAGATTGGAAAAGAGCAAACTTGATGTGAAACTCTCGGAGGAGACAAAAGAGTACAACCTTGGAACTTCCCTTAGATCCTACATTGATCCCATGACTTACGTGAAATGGGCCGAACAGGTAGAGTTTCCTTTGCAGAAGTTTTATCCGAAGACCTTGAGAAAGAAGTTCAGTTGGGCACTAGGAAGAGAGTGCTAAAACCCTTGTTGTTTTGGGTGCACTGAGGAGAATGGTAGAACGGCTTTTTGAGCGGGGAAAGGAGAAAATCAAAAGCCTGGCTTTCCACCATCCTCCACGTTTAAGATTCAATTGCGTTATACTCTTAACCTTGTCGTCAATTTCTGACTCTTGGGGGCTCCATTCAATGACGAATGGAACACATAAGAAACAATGGTTAGTTTCTGGTGGACGGGCCGGGATTTGAACCCGGGGCCTCCACGATGCCAACGTGGCGATCGTACCAGGCTGATCTACCCGCCCGTTGATGTTGTTTCTGCAACTTAACCGTTTATGACAAGCTATAAGCATTTCTTAGCAGTGCCAGCACAACTAGCCGTAATGCAAGTACTGCGATAGTGCCTTCTGCATTGCGTCTGGTTTGCTAGAAAGCTCCTTCCACAGGTTTCCATCCTTATAGCCGTTCAGCTTTGAAATTGTCTTGTCAATCAGCGGTCGCGGAAAGACTCCACCGGCTTCGTAGTACTTTCTGTCTTTCGCAAGGTTCTTTGCAGCCTCGGCACACGAGCGAGGCAAAACTCTGAATCGCTTCTCTTCATCACGCACAGGGGCTCCATGCAAGTCCTCGGCGATCTTCAATGATTCCTTAGAGTTTTCCAACCCGTAGTTTGCGGCTATGGCTAATCCTGCAAAGAGCAGGTGAGCGTTAGCGAAGGCGTCGGGAGCTCTGTATTCGAAGGTCTCTCGGCAACTTTCATTCTTGCCGATTTTTTGCTTGAACTTCCACCAGAGAGGTATCCGGATCAGGGCCAGACGGTTTCTCGCACTCCAGCAAATGTGCATGGGCGATTCACTGCGCGCAATGAAACGCAAGTACGATACTGGGGTTGGGTTTCCGAAGGCTGCGAGGCTTGGAGCGAACTTCAATAATCCACCAATCATGCTCAGGGCTTCGATGCTCAGGTCTCCTTCACGGTTAGCAACGATGTTAGTCCCATCCTTCAGCGCGCACATGTGAACGTGCATTCCACTTCCAGCATGGTTCAAGTCAATCTTTGGAACAAACGAGACAGACACACCGTGTCTCATGCAGACATTTCGGACAACCCACTTTGACACTGCTATCGTGTCAGCCATGTCTGGGAGGTCCTCCGGTGCGAACTCAATTTCATGCTGCTCCCAAATCTTACCGCCACTTCCCACTGCGCAGCCAACTTCACCATGCGCGTACTTAGTCGGTACTCCAATAACATCTAGCGTGGCCAAGACTTCGTTCCGAATGTCTTCAAACTTTGCGAAGGGGGAGGATTCATGATAATTCTTGTCTGGTGCACCTGGAAAAAGCATTTCAGTCTGTCTTTCGGCAATTATGTAGAATTCAAGCTCAGCCATGGCCTTTAAGGCAATGCCGCTCGAAGACCGCAGCTTTTCTTCAGCCTTAGCCAATACGTTTTCGGGAGCAATGTTCAACGGTTTCCCATTCTCATCCAAATACTCGCACAAAATGTTCAACGTTGGCAGTATCGCAAAAGGGTTTACGAAAGCTTTCCCCAGACGAGGCGATATGTAAATGTCACTCTTCGCCGGGTCGATAAGCGAAAATAGACTTGAGCCGTCAACTCTTTCACCGAACTCCAAGATCTCATGAACCCTGTCCTTATTCGCAGTGGAAAAGCTAAGGTTCTTCAGCCTCCCCTCCTCGGGAATGTGACACAGGTTCAGTATCTTTATGTTGCTTTCTGAGATGAATTTAGCGACGGCGTCTTTTCCAGAGAAGTTCAACGTGTCGTACATGAATACGCCTTCCCGCGAGCACATAAGTGACTCTAGAAACCGATATTTTAACTCTCTCCACGGGGATCTTCCATTCAGCACAACCTGCTGCACATTATTCTTAATAAGGATAGGTAGCTCTTCACAACGATACATTTTGAGGATTCGCTAAGTTTATTTATAAAGCATGGTCTGTAATAGGGTGACCAAACAGCGGAGAAACAGTGATGTCGAAGAAGATTCCATCGAAAGACGAAGCGCTAGAAGCCCTAGACTTCATTGTCAACGTTCTCAAGGAGCACGAAAAGGACTTGGACAGGCTGATCAACGAACTAGGCAACGTAACAGAAAAGATGGGCGACACAGGCGAACTTAGCGCGAAAGTCGAAAAAGTCGAAGAGCGATTGACCACGCTGCAGAACGAAATAACAAACCTCATCACTTACCTTTCTGCCTCACAAGAGTCACAACCAGTCACGCCACAACTCTTGGAGGGAACAAAAAGCGAAAACGTGCAGGTCAAAGAAACCCGAGGGCCCCCAGTGATTCTTCGATGCAAGCTGTGGGAAGACTTTCAGACGATGGCTACTCATGCTCAGACGCTCTCTTTCATGTATCGAGAGGCAGAGAAAGCGTTCCAGGTAGACGCAGTGAAGGATAACCAGATCATCACGTACAGCGGTCAGCTTCCTAAGGAGACCTCGATGTTGAAAGCATGGCTTTCGAAACAGCTGGACGTTCCAGAAAAGAAGATTTTGGAAGGCATTTTGGCCATAGGCTAGCATCATTTTCAAAATGGCGCATGTTTTCTAACTAAACAAGGTTTTTATATCAGGCTTGACTCTTAAGTCGTACGATGTGCTGGAGGGCCAAGGTTGAAGGCTAACCACAAAAGCCAAAACGATTTTTTTCCGTTCTCGAAGCCTTCTCCTTTCTCCTCAGTGACGGAAAATGGCTGAGTGGTTAGCCAAAAAACGATGAAAACCCTCAGCGCACCACAAAACCCGGAGACCAAAGCCATGGACCAAAAGAGCGCGGTCGTACAAAAAATCCACGAAGAATTCACTAGTTTCCGCAGTACGATGGAAGAACTATACATGCTGAAGAAAGTGGCCGCAGACTTGAGAAGCTATAGGAAAATGATAAAACTGAAAAAGTACGACTGACACACGCCGCAATTTGGCAAAGATCGCCATTCTGCCCTCGTCTCAAAGTTGCCTCTTAACAAGTCGTTCTCCTTGAAAACTGCCTGCGACTTCTAAGCCCGATTTCGAGTATACGTGAACGCCATTAGACAATAATGGGTGGAAATCCACTGACTTACAGTTTCTCACTCAAGACATTCTCGGCCATTCTTCAGGATACTTCATATTGGCAGCCTTAGCCCTAAAAACGAGGCTAGCTATATTTGTGCACACGCTTCCATCAACAATGCAGTGGTGTGCAAAAACTTATCCCATGCCAAACCATTGATTAGAAAGATGATGACTCATGAAAGAGAGAACCTCAAACAATGTTCATGAGGCTTTTGTCGGCGAAGCCAAGGCCCATCAAAGGCTTTTGATGTTCGCAAAAAAAGCAGAACTGGAAGAGCTGCCGCAGATAGCCCACTTGTTCAGAGCTGTCGCTGCGGCTGAAAGCGTCCATGCGCGCAGGCATTTCGCTTTGCTAGAAGCCATTGCAGACACGCAGACCAATCTGGAGAGAGCATTCCAATCAGAGAACGCAGTGAACGGAGTCTACTACCTGAGGATGCTCCAAGAGGCTGAACAAGAAGGTGAAGAGGCAGCCATTTTAGTTTTCTCGCAGGCCCGGGACGTCGAGGCGGAGCATGCTAACCTCTACAAAAGAGCTCTGAGCCACTTGATAGCACAGCGCTCTACAGATTACTATGTCTGCACAGTCTGCGGCCATATCTCCGAACGCGAACCGCCCGAGACATGCCCAATCTGCGGTGCATCCAAATCGGCCTTTGAAAAGGTTCCCTAGAAACGCAACTAAACACACGTGTTAGCGCACGCTATCAGAAAGGTATTGAAGGAACCTGTATCATTATTCTTTGGAAACAACTGCGTGGAAGGGTATGGAGTTTTGTGATAAATGCGGTTCTCGCATGACCAGAACAAAGGAAGGTTTTCTGTGTCCAAAATGCGGGATCGCAATGCCCGCGAAGTCTGAAACGCCGCTGGGGAAGCAAAGGAAAAGAGATGATTCTGGGTACATTTATGTGTCCGGACCCTCAGCAGATGGCTATTCAAAGGTTTCCCGCCGATGCCCAAGATGTGGAAACAAGAAAGCGTTCCGCTCGTCCTCAGGAATTCTTGGCGAGCACGCAGGTATCGGGCGGGAAAGAACATTAGAGCATTTCAGATGCACAAAGTGCGCCTACTCTTGGACAGAACAATCCTAGGACAATGGCGATTGATTCGAGGCTTTTTGCCTTTCCATATGAACAGCAAGAAGATATCCGCCAAAAACACCGCAAAGCAAAGAAGCTGAACACTGAAGCAACCACAGCAAGATAGTCTCTCGAGAGAAGTAGGTTTGCCCAGAATAAGACGATATTCTCAACACAACGTAACTGAAATTACCCAAAGAGATGACTATTAGCGCAATCCCCGCAATCAAGTATTCGTTCATCCTGTCGTTCACCACGCCTATTCCTTATTGTTAGGAATTTATGGTTTTCCAATGGTAATGACGAATCCTCATTAAGAAGACATATCAGTGTGTGGATCTTGACTCCAAAGCACATTCTAATGATTCAACTCGTGCTTCTGTACGTTGAACGCATGTTGCGAAGCATATTCCTTGCCTTTCATGAACGTGTGAATTAGACATAGAATATGCTTTCCTGGTGCCGCCTCATCTTTCCTTCTTCCCGGCTACGGATGGGAACTTCAACGTTGTGACGCGTGACGGCGTTGCTGCTGTCTTGCCTAAGATTGTCATGCATAGTGTTCTAGGCGCTGGGCGTACCGTTTGTAAAACAATCTTTTAAGAACCTCAACTAGCATCAAGTAGGCTCCGACGAACCCTATCAAGAATACGAAGAAAGTGACCGGGGGTCTCACGAATTTGAACCAAGCACCTAAAATTGTGTAGGGCAGGATTAAGGCTACGCCGACGACGATTAAACTTGTTAGGAGCAGGGGTTTGCTTGGCTTGCTTTTGTAGAAAGGCGACTTTCTTGTTCTTATTGCGAATATGACCAGTGTTTGCGTGCATAAAGATTCTATGAACCATGCTGTCTGAAACAGTGGCTCAAAAGGTACGTAGACGCTGAAAACTTGGAGCATGATGAAAAATGTTAAGAAGTCGAAGATAGAGCTTATCGGTCCGAAGAAAATCATGAAGTTTCTGATGTATGTAACATCCAATCTTTTTGGTTTTTGAATGTATTCTTCGTCGACGTTGTCTGTTGGGATGGTCACCTCGGACATGTCGTACAGGAGGTTGTTAAGAAGTATTTGTATTGGGAGCATTGGAAGGAACGGTAAGAACACGGATGCTCCAGCAGCGCTGAACATGTTTCCGAAGTTTGAGCTGATACCCATCAGAGTGTACTTCATCGTGTTTCCAAAAGTCTTTCTGCCTTCGAGAACCCCTTCATTGAGCACCGTTAGGTCTTTATGCAGTAGTATGATATCTGCGGACTCCTTGGCAACATCAACAGCATTCTCAACGGATATGCCAACGTCTGCTGTGTGCATGGATGTTGCGTCGTTTATGCCGTCTCCTAGGAAACCAACAACGTGTCCGTTTCTTTTCAACGCGTTCATGATTCTGTCCTTTTGGGCTGGGCTGACCCTTGCAAAGACATTAGCCTTCTCCACGATTCTTGCAAGCGCAGGATCTTGGAGCTTAGCAACATCGCTTCCGAGAACAACCCCCTTGATCTCGAAACCCAGCTGCTCACAAACCTTTCTTGTAACTAACTCATTGTCGCCAGTGAGAATCTTCAGCTCTATTCCAGATTCTTTTAACAACCGTGTGGATTCTTTCGAGGTTTCCTTAGGCGGGTCCATAAAGGCAATGAAACCCAAGAAGATCATGTCCCTCTCGTCTTTTACAGAGTACGTAGGCTTTTCTTCAACTCTTCTGTACGAGACTCCGAGAACCCTGAACCCCTGCGAGCTCAATTTGTGATAGTTGTCCTCCATCTTTTTTTCTTTCTCACGTGTCAAGTCGAATATCTCATTTTCAAGCTCAAATTGTGAACAAACTCTCGCAATTTCTTCAGGGGCCCCCTTAGAAATCATCAATCGCTTTTCTTCATGCTCGACAACGACAGAGACCCGTCTTCTTATGAAATCAAAGGGAACCTCATCCATCTTATTGAAACCCTTAACATCAATGTGTTTGTATCTAAGTATGGCATCGTCAAGCGGGCTTCTTAGCCCTGTTTCATAATAGCTGTTCAAGAAGGAGTACTGCAGCACTTTTTCATCGTCTTTTCCTTCCATATCCACGTGAAGAACGAGCGTAATTACGTTCTCGGTCAGTGTACCTGTTTTGTCGGTGCATAAAACGTCCATGTTTCCAAAATTCTGAATGGAGACCAAACGCTTCACTATGACGTCTTTTTTCGACATTTTTATGGCGCCTTTTGAGAGGTTCACGGAAACAATCATAGGCAAAAGTTCAGGCGTCAGCCCAACTGCTAAAGCCACGGCGAAAAGAAGCGAATCCAAAATGACGTTTTGGGATTTGCTCGGAGAGAACATAGGTTTGAGGAAGGCGTTTATGAAAAAAACGAATATCACTAGGACCAAAGCGACTTGCATTATCAAAAAACCGAACCTTCTAAGCCCTCTTTCGAATTCTGTTTCAGGCTCTCTTCCAACGAGCCTCTTTGCGATCTTTCCATATTCGGTTGAACCTCCAGTCCTAACTGCGACCACAATTGCGGTTCCACTCACGACGGACGTCCCTAAGAAAAGACAGTTGTTCGCCTCAGTGATTGCTGCACCCCTAGCCGCCATTGTTACTGCCGTTTTTTCTACTGGAAACGACTCGCCTGTCAACGCGGACTGGTCCATGTACAGATCCTTTAGACTGATCACTCTTGAGTCGGCTGGCGCGATATCTCCGGCGGAGAGATAGAGTATGTCGCCCGGAACGACTTCGGAAAGCCTCACTTCGGTCTTGACACCATCTCTAAGAACCGTTGCGGTGGTCACTACTCTCTTCTTCAGCATCTCAGCTGATCTTTCAGCCTTGGATTCTTGATAAACATCGAGAACCACGCTCATGAGCACTATTGAGAATATGATCGTGGCACTTGGTGCGTCCCCCAGAAGACCCTCGATCAAACCTGCAAAAAGCAATATGAACACCAATGGATTTCTCAGGTGATAAAAAAGCTCGATAGCACCAGCCCGTCTCTTCCTCTTGGCAAGTTCGTTGTAGCCGTACGTTTGAAGACGGCTTCTTGCCTCTTGAGAGGTCAGGCCTGACGGAGAAGTGCCCAACTTTGCAAGAACGTCTTCGGTGGGCAGGGCCAGAATCTCATCTGGGCTGGTCGATTGGGACCAGCTTGGTGTCTTCTCCGTGTCCTTCTTTTTGGATGCACCCGCAACTTCCATGCCCTTTGCCTCCATTGACCTTGAAGCGCAAGAGCCGAGATATCATCTGGCTTAAGAGGCACATTGCTCACATGATCTAATACGTGTTTTGGCGGATGGCTTGTTGTCCGAATGATGCTGATTCTCTGCTCGTTCAGTGCCACAGTGAGTCTGTTGTTCTCCTAGAATTAGACCGGATTTGCGTCGGCGTCGACCGCTGCGCAGACATTGGTGGCCGTTTCGCGAGCGCAATTAAAGAATAAAAGTGCGGGGGGTGGGACCCCCACCCAACTTTACCGGTAAAAAATGCCTAGAGCATGCTTGCCAACGCCAACTATCACAATTTGTCCAGACCGAAAGGTGGGACTGCAGAGAGCAAGTCAGCAAACTATGCGTATGATAAGAGATAATCCTTCGTACTTTATCAAGAAATTTCTGTTGAGGCAATCCGACGAGTTTTTACAGCGTAAGAAATCCGACAAAGACTTTACAGCACCTATAGTCGGAATATTTATATTTTGCTCCGATATGTCGCACTAAACGATATTGCAGTCGCACGGTGAATCTCTTGGAAAACGAGTCCATGATTGAAGTCAAGAACCTGACCAAGATGTTCAAGGATTTCGTGGCCGTTGACAGCATCTCTTTCAACGTGAAAAAAGGAGAGATTTTCGGTCTCCTCGGTCCCAACGGAGCAGGCAAAAGCACGACTATACGGATGCTCTGCACTTTGAGCAGACCCACAAAAGGGACAGCAACGATCGGCGGCTACGACATAGTGAAGAACGACACTGAGGTCAGGAAGCTGGTTGGCATCGTTTCCGAGAAAATGATCATGTACAATCGCTTGACCGCCAAGGAAAACCTGTTCTTCTTCGGAAACCTGTTCAACCTCCCAAAGAACGTTCTCAGCAAGAGAACCGACGACCTTCTGGAACTCGTCCAGCTGACCAAATGGAAGAATTCACAGGTGGGCACTTTCTCCACAGGCATGCGGCAGAGGATGAACGTGATAAGAGCGCTGCTTAACATGCCGCAAGTGCTGTTCCTGGACGAGCCCACATTGGGCCTTGATCCCCAGTCGACGGTTGAAATCAGAGAATTCATAAAAAAAGTAAACCGAGAGAACAAGACCACGATCCTAATTACAACTCACATGATGGGTGAAGCTGACTTGTTATGCGACCGCATAGGAATCATCGATCACGGGAAAATCGTCGCACTCGACACTTCGACCAATTTGAAAAAGATGATTTCAGGGGCAAATACGACGATATTAACCCTTGAAATCTCCAACCTAACGCCAGAGCTCATCACAACAGTGCGCGCCCTTGAATGCGTAGAGGCCGTTTCTCAAGAAAACAGCAGCCACCTCAAAGTTCACGCTCACGGGGACGACGCCTTCGACACCATAATCGACGCCGTGAGGGCAATCAAAGCCAAGATAGACTCGATACAAAACATTCAGCCCACGCTTGAAGACGTGTTCCTGCACGTGACTGGCCACGAAGTGAGGGACAGCTCAGACCAGAAGATACCTATGTCCGAGCATCGGCATTTTTCGCCGCCATCCAGAGTGAGGTGAGATGAAATGGGTGTATTATCCAACAGTTTCCGAATAGCCTGGAAAGATTTGCTGGAACTGTTCCGAAACAGGCTGGGACTATTAATGCTCATCTTGATGCCGCTGTTCATGATGGTCATGGTTGGTTACATCTACCCATCCAACAACACTCTAAGCAACGTGCCAGTTGCACTGGCCAACCAGGATGCACCTTTCCACGGCTCTACCGCTGGAAGCCATGTTTTTCTCTCGGTCTTGAATGGAATTAACAACAACACAGGGATGCTCACTATTACGAACGCCACAGGCATTGACGAAATAAAAGACTTGGTCCAGAAGGGCGACGTCGAGGGTGGCATAGTCATCCCCAGCAACTTCACTCAAAGCATCATCAGCGGCGAGCAGGGAACCGTCATCATCGTGACCGACCAGTCTAACCCCCAGGTGTCGGCAACCATCCAGGCCGCTTTAACCGCGGTTTTTCAGCAGATGGGCACAGAACTAGCCCGGAACACCGTTCAAACTCTCAATCCAACCGTAAACGAAAACAACTCTCTGGCAATAGTTCAACCATACAACATTCAAACTGAAGGAGTCGTCTCGGGACACTTCAGCTATTTCGACTTCATCGCGCCAGGAATAGTGGCCATGACCGTGATGATGAGCGTGATGACAGGACTTCCCGCAGCCATATCCCACGAAAGAGAAATCGGCACGTTGGATGGAATGATGGTGGCGCCAATCAATAGGCTGTCGATAATACTTGGAAAGACTCTCGCCCAAACAGCGCGAGGTCTGCTCCAAGGCGCAGTAATATTGGCACTCGCCACAGTTCTTTTCGGCGTCACCATACACGGAAGCATCCTGCTCGTAATCGGCCTACTACTACTAGGCGTGTTCAGCTTCGTCGGCCTCGGCGTCGTGCTCACCTCCTTTGCTAAAGATCAAGAAACAGCAATGATGCTGATGATGACGCTGATGTTCCCAATGATGTTTCTCAGCGGCGTATTCTTCCCAATACAGCAGATGCCGTGGTACATGCAAGACATATCGAAAGTTCTTCCCCTCACATACGCGTCCCAAGCTCTCAGAAAAGTTATGGTCCTAGGTGCAGGAGTCCCAGCAATAGCGACCGAGCTGACGGTACTCATAGTATTCGGAGCGGTAATGACAGCAATAGCCCTGCCAGTGTTCAGAAGAGCCATGACCACGTAGCGCACGCTAAACCAAAAGGCACGCAGAATTCGAAGCCGTTTTTATCGCTCTGCGCTCAATAGAGCAAAAAACGAGCGCAACTGATTCTCCTTGGCAAAGCTTCGACGACTGGCCCAACGAAAGGTAATTAAGATCTTACGTTCAAACGGCTTCGAGGAGGGTGAGGTCTGGTAAACACATCACCTTCAAGAAACAAGTAGGTGAGAGGGTGTTAACAACATGGGTACCGCGTCACAGGTAAGTCACTGTATTTGTGATACAATACATCATCAAACAAACTGAGAAAGAACGTTCTGAATTTGAGTGAAACCAAGAAGGTCGGGGAGAAGGAGAGAATCCTATTTTATGATTTAGTGCTATTCATTTGCCCGCTACAGTTTGCGCGGTGCGTTACCAACTTATTTCAGGCGCCGCAAAACGTACGGCATCCCGACTTTCAAGTGTGGGGGGTGGGATCCCCACCCTATTTTACCGGTAAATTAGTGCGGGGGGTTAGGTTTATAGTCTCGTTTAAAGCTGTCGAGCTGGTGATTGTCGCTCCTAAGTTCATGGCATTATTGAGTCAAGAGCATCCTTAAATTCTATTATGGGATGTGTCAAAGGCATTATCATGCTGAGACTATCTAAGATGCTGTCAATGGCCTTAAGGAGTCGTCTCAGGAACCTTGGGTGATGTTTCCAAATTAAAGGCCGCTCCCTGAATTTCCTGCGCAAAAAGTGAAGTGCTACAATTTTGAACTCCAATTGTGAACCAGATAGACCCACTGCACGAAGTTGCTCTATCTTTACTTCATCCAATTTCTTTGAAACCTCATCGAATCTTCCTTGCAGGTCCATCCAAGCGCGCGCGTTCTGTGAACGCTGTATCGTTTTTTCTTTTGGCTTCTTGGGAATTTCAAGAAAACGGAAAATGGCAGTTTTGTTTCACTTTTCTGTTACAATGCTCCATGCTTTCCCATGTTCTCAACAAGCGCGCGCCGGGCGCGGTTGGTTTGGTTCTTGGGTTACCCATATTCGTCCGATCGGCATAGTGCGCTACGAAAAACTATTTTATCCATTTGGCACACTTGATAGCCTTGGATAGAGTGTGAAGGATTTTACTCTGGAGGAACGAATTGCCATAATTGCAGGGTCTACAAGTTGGATTGGAGGAGATTCTGCGCGTATTGACATTAAAACCTCGTTGATTTTCTTGGTTTCCCTGAAAACGAAACCCTGGGAATTCTCGATCTCTTATACGACTATGGAGTGCTTATCAAGGGAGATGACTATTTCTACGTCTCCAGAAAGGGAGCGGGATTCATAAACAAAGCGTTGCGCGCGCGGAAAACCTTGCGAAACACGCACGCCCGTTCTTCCTCCTCGCTCTTGATTTCTGTTTAGATTTTGTCCTTTGATAGTTTTGCAATAAAGGAGCCGTTGCATTTGTGAGTGTGAGGATAGAGCCTTTGACATTTTTCTAATCCTCTCAGTCCGGACGAGCCTATTCTTGGCGTTATTTCGCTCAATGAAAGCTCTGGATGCCATTTCAGGAATTTTTCAATGAGCATCTCATTCTCTTCGGCTGTTACACTGCATGTAGAATAGATTAATATGCCTCCTGACTTCAGCTTATCTGCGCAGTTGTTCAGCATTTGCCACTGAATTTCAGCCATTCGCTCAATCGACCTGGGGGTAAGCCGCCATTTGGCTGAAGGCACTTTTCCAAAGGTGCCTGTGCCTGTGCATGGTGGATCTAAAACTATGATGTCTGCCTCTTCCGTGAACGGTAATGGGGTACGTGCATCTGCAATGATTGGTTCGGCGATCTCTACACCCATGTGTACAATTTGGCTTTTCCAGACGGTGATTCTGCGCTTTGAGTAATCTATGGAGAGGATGCTGCCGCGGTTCTGCATTAACTGGGCCAGATAGGTGGTTTTTGCTCCTGGGGCCGCACAAACATCTAAGACGGTCATTCTAGGTTGCGGGTTTGCGGCTTCTACTGTGAAGCAGCTTGCCTTGTCTTCAACGTAGAATAGGCCTTCCTTGAAGCTTGAGGCTCTGGTTACAGGTTGTTTTGCTGCTGCGACTTTGTACGTGTAGCGCAACTGTTCAACCTTCTCAAGTCTAACGCCTTCTTCAGAGAGTCTTTCAAGAATTTGCTTTTCCTCAGCTTTGAGCGTGTTCAGTCTAAGATAAGTTGGCGGCGGCTGCGCATTTGCTTCTAGCATGGCAATAGTTTGGTTTCTGCCGAAGAGTTTGAAGCAGTATTTTACGAACCATGTTGGATGGAAAGTTTGAAGCCCAACCTGTTCCTCGTCACCTGCACCTGCAAACACCATTGCACGCCGTGGGGTCAGTAGCACGCCTAGGAAAGGCTCTACTTTAATTAGCGTTTTCCATCCTAGAACGCTGCGTGCCAGTTTAGCTATGCTCCCAGCTTCTTTGAGGTTCGGACTGAACCAGTTTTTAGCCATTCGCATTTGATAAACATAAAGTCGCAGGAACGCCTGCACGCCCAAACTGCATTCGTTGATTGTCGCAGGTTTCATGGTGTCATTTATGAATTTGTCTATGAAGTTTTGCCGGCGAACAGTTTCAGAAACAAGCATATGAGCTAATCTTAAAGAATCACGGTCTTCTATGCCTAGCTGTTTAACCGTTCTCGCAAAGGCTAAAGGCTCACTTAATCTTCGCATTTCCATCCAGCTCAGAGTTTCAATGGCAAGCGTCCAAGCTTCTTTGAGCAAACACGTTCACACACAGATGACAAAGGCGAGGACGTAGATAAAAAGCGCGCGCGCTCTTATGAAAGATGTCACAAGTGATTTTGAGGAATGATCGAAAGTCCACTAATTGTGACAAATTGAAATGCGCGCGCCTCTATGGCGTCAGAGTCAACAAAAGAAAAAGAAAATTTGTGCAAGAAACGTCGTCATATTGCAGGCATTCTAGATACGCATAAGGATGTCAACATCTTCACTAAGTGAGCAATAGTGTTCTAGGTTTGGTGAAAGGAAGGGCCATGGGCCAAGAATAAAGGTTGCAGGCTTTCAGTATATTCGGAGGCATAAAGGACTAAAGGGGAGGCTTTCATCCGCAATAGGGACGTTTAGATAGTAGATATGAAACGCAATGTAATCTTCACGCGAGGCAACACCCGAAACCTTAGTTGAACACCTTTAAACCAATAAGGGCTTGACGCTGATAGGTTATGAAGCATCAAAGTCGAAAACGCGATTGTTTTTCTGCTTTAGTCCAGACTTTTGTGACCATAAATCTTATACGACGACGATCAAAATTCGTCGTGTACAAGAATTTTCTCCTTAAATTGAGAAGGTCTTCGCAGCTCAAGGAGCTGTAGCGGCCATTTTTCACATTCAGAAAGTGAGAGAACAGTTTTAAATCGTTTAAAGTGATCAGATATCAGCGCGCGCTAGAACCCACAAACACTCAGTATGTAACAGAGACCCTATATGCCAAAACCAAGCTAGGCTATGTGCCATAATGTCTTCTAGATCTATAATATTATCAAGTGAAGTCTCTGACGACCCAAAAAAACCTGAATTCTAATGCAACGACGTCCCAAATCCAGAAAGTATTCGCAGGTCGAAAAGTTGCAGGGGTCGTTTCTCAAATCTAGCGCGCGCTGGTTATCAAGATCTTCTGCTTTGATGCGTTGAAGATTATAAGGCTGAATGATAGGTTATGTTGTTTCATTTGCACTAGCCATCTAGTGGACAGTGAAAGTTTAGTCGTTCTCAGCGTTTTGTCTTATACGTTTTGTTGCTCATTGAGTTGGTCCGAGGAGCGTGCGCGGATAATCTCGTGCAGGTGCCAGATTTGTATCAGTTAGTGAAATAACACCGTCATTCTGCGCCTATTGTTTCCCTAACAGTAACGTTTCTGAGGCATTTTTTGCCTCTTAGTGCATGTACAAACACCGGGAAAGTGGGTTGAAAGTAGAATAAGATCATGTTAGAGACAGGGTCTGAGACTGTAACGCGCGTGGCGCTAAATGTCCTCATTTTGACCCTGTTCCTTCCGGATATAATCTAGAATGGCGTTCTTGAATTCTTGTGTTGATTTTGCTGCCCCTTGTCTCGAATACGGAAAAAGGTCAACGCTTCTACTTGTCACTATTTCGTCTGGAATGTCAGATGCTCCAAACACATACATCCTAACACGAGAAGGAGAGTTTCTCAGATACTGCATTATGTTCGATTTTTCAAAGAACAGCTTCTTGAGATTGTCAGTCGCCAAAGAAACGATGATTAAGGCATACCGCTTTTTCGCTAGAATGTTCTGGGCAGACCCGATGTTCGTATCCCCCTTTTCACTTATCTTTTTCAGATTGAAGAAAATACAATCTCTCGAAAACGCGAGCAAATCGACTTTCTCAACCAGTTCTTGAATGGCTTTTCTTAGTCCAATAATCTGGTCAAAGGCAGGGGCTTCAGGCTCATCCGCAATTATTAGAACTTTCACACAATCATATCCTGAACAGGATTCTCCACATATGCAAACTATCCCTTGGAATTTGATTAAAAGGTTTCTGGCAGTCTCATCTGAGATTCCTGCAATGGTTAGGCGCGTGCGAGAACCGCCATATGCGCGCGCGATATCGCCACTGGTCATAGGTTCAAGTCCTAAACTGTGAAAATCTAGTCGCCGGTTTAATACATAGCGCGCGCGTTGACGGAGCTTGGGCTAATGTGCATAGACTAGGCTGTTTCGTCAAGCAGGGTTCTGACTTTTCTTTCAATTTCATCTCTGATTTCTCTCACTTTCTCAATAGGCTTACTTTTTGGATCTTCAATGCCCCAGTCTCGCGCGCGCGAAGAGCTCATTCAAGAATGGATAACGCACAACGGTTGAGACTACTTCTTTAAGCGTTTCTCCTTGTGCTTCTTTCTTCTCTCTTCCCTTTCCTTTTTTGTCATCGGTTTCTTCTTAGCACTTCCCATGCTCAACAAAATCGCCATTTCGAATAGTCAAAGTTGGAAGTTAAATCTTGCGTGCACAGAAGCGCGCGCAATTGTTAATGTTCGAAAAGTAATGTTGCTTCTGCTCTTCCTCATACTATATTACAGAAAATCAGTCTGTAACATCGTCTCCATGAAACTCGTCTTTGAAGAATGACCCCCGTTCATCTTGTTCAATGCTTTCAATCTCATCAACGTTAGCTTCCATGAGTCTCTTCATCTTGCGGTCCTCAATTCGTTTCCGTACTTCCTCATGGGTCAAGTACCGAGACTGTGAATTGGTGCCTGAGACACCGTCGAACCATTCGCCGCCCAAGTCCAGTTTTTGCTCAGAAATCATCACTCGCGAGTCAGCGTTCTCTCGACTAGTTTTTTCATGATAATCGTCAATGTTCTTTGTGCCAACAAGATTGCCTTTGTCATCGTAGACTTCAATTGAACGAAGGCTTTGTTTCGGGTGTATTATGTGAAATGACGTTTCAAGACGACAGTTTGGGCAATAGAACCGTATGTTGTTGAATTTCACGTCATGCCTAAGTCTGAAACTTTTTCCTGCGCATTGTGGGCAGCCATCATGTGCACATTTAGCTAGTGCTGGATTGTTGACACTCGCCCATCTTAGGTATTGAGCTTCAAGTGAAGAATCATGCTCCACATTCGCGAATTCTGTCCAGCCATGTTTCCGTGGTCTGCCTCGATTTCTCGAAGTAATTATTGTCATCAACCCAGCCGAGTGCCACCAATACCGAAGTCTGCTTGTCCAAGAGAGCATCAGTTAGCACTCTGGCTAAATCGACAATGGGGATGCTAAGAATATTAACTTTAGTGCAGATTTGGCGCGCATCTACGACGCTTTGATACTAGCAGCCAACTACGGAAAACAATGGACATGAAACTCAGGGTTCAAACGTGGGCTTTGACCTAAGCCACTCCACTAGGCTCTCATGATTTGGGCAATCTTCGATCTTTTTTGGGAGAATAAAATGTCACGTGTGCATGAGGGACAAGAAATCCGAGAAACAAACAATATAAGGCACATATGAGGCGTTTTCACAGATGTGCGTATGGTTCATTTATCTCTTACACAAGGGGATGGGGTTAGCTGACAATAATTGTTGACGATGCAGGCATAGGCGACCTACTTTTTGGCGTGGTCATAGGCGCCTTTCGCTGCGAGACTCAGGAATTTAGATACGATATCTTGGATGTTAAATACTTCAGATATCCGCGATTCCGATCAAGAGAGTATCTGAAGCAGGCTTCGAAAGTCGTGTTTCAACTGCTGGGTAAACTCCAAATCAAGAAAGACGAACAAATTCAAATCTGCAAAGGCTACATCTTCGACGAAGCGGTAGATCGTTTAAGAGAGATGTATGGCGGCAGTCAAGTCGACAGAATCACAGTCACCGGAGAGCCGCAGAGGCTGACGGAGATAGCATACCTTGACGAAATCAGAAACTTGGGTTATGAGCCAGTAAAAGAGAGAGACGAGAAAAAGGCAAAGAGCTTCTTCCATATGATGAACTGGCTGAAGAAAAATCCAGAAAAACTAATTTATGCAAAGACTGGCTGGCCACGCCTGCAGAGATACAGTTTATTCAGATCTTACTGTCAAAGGCGATCAACAGAAGATAGAGAAATTCGTTCTTGAGTCTACAAAGTGCTCATTGGTCTTAATGCAATTAGTAAGAAAATTGCCGAAGGCGTCTCTTTCAATGCGCACTTGTTTAATGCATCGAATTCTGAAAGCTATGAAAAAGGGGGAGTTGCGGCAGACATCTCCACTTATTAGAGGGTTCAAGTCCTACCAGCGGCGTCATCGGCATCTTTTTTTAAGCCTGCGGTTACTATCTTCCGTTTTCTGAATAGGTTAACCTCGTTAACGGTGCAGGAGATGAACGACAAAGACCAGCATGAACACAAAATATGAAATCTGCGTTATTTCCCAACTTTATCCGAATGTTTCTTCTTCTTTTGAACATTCTTCTTTTTCAATGAAGGCATACACCAATCTCCACGAAGCAATACTTGCTATTAATAATATTACGCTACGAAAGTTTAAAAAACTTTTCACCAATTAGAACTCAATGAGTTAGAAAAAATGGGGGAGTTGCAGGAGATATCTCCATTTGTCCCTGGTTCAAATCCCAGCGACCACATTTTTGCGCGCGCTAGTCCGTGCATTAAACATTTCCATTCGTCTACTAACCGAGAATTTAAACGCCAGCCGCGATTTCTAGTGCGGGGGGTGGGACCCCCACCCAAGTTTACCGGTAAAAACACAATTATGTGGCAGGTCTGCCCGTCCCCATACCCAAAAGGGTTCAGGTCCACTTCTCTTCCAAGCTTAGCATGAAGGCGAGAGTTCGAAACTCTCCGGGCTGCCAAAATCGCTAAATTTTGCGTGCGCGCATTTTTGTACGACTCATAGCTTGTAATCCGAATTTGCTCTTGCATGCTTCACATTCACAGTCAACGGCGCGACCATGTGCGACATCTCTTCTTACAACCCATTCTAGAAGAGGTATAATCGATTCTCTAAGTTCTACTCCGTCTTTTGTGAGCGAGTATTCAACTCGTGGAGGTATTTCAGCAAAAAATTCCCTTTCAATTAAGCCTTCTTTCCGCAGCTCTTTAAGCCTATCTGAAAGAGTTCTTGGGCTGATGCTACGCAACTCTTCCATGATTCTGTTGAACCTTAACCTTCCGTAAACACCAATTGCGTTGATAATAAGAAGCACCCATTTTTTGCCGATAGCGCTCATGAAATCTTCAAGGGGACAGAAACAAGGGCTGTCAGTTTTATTGTTCACAATTACTCACCTTCTCAACATCAAGTATGCGATTGTATACTTTGTGATTTAAATGCTATACCTTTGATAGTTACTTTATCCAGGAAAACGAATGGTTAGGTATGGAGGAAAAATGTTGGAAGATAGGTCCAGAGAAATTGAAAGTATAAGAAAGAGATGGGACGAGAATGCTAAAAGATACGATAAATATTACGAGACTTTTAGGGGGGCTGTTGGACATCACATGGATTTGGAGCTGCTAAAAGGATATCTCCCAAAAAACAGAGACGCAAAAATCCTAGACGCAGCAGGCGGCACAGGAAGAATAACACTCCCTCTAGCAAAGATGGGATACTCAGTCACCCTGTGCGACATCTCCCCCGCCATGCTAAACGTTGCAAAGCAAAAACTACTCAGAGAAGGCGTCATAGACAAAGTAGAAATCTCAGAGTGCGATGTCCACAGACTCCGCTTCGCCGACGAGACCTTCGATTCCGTCCTCTGCTGGGACGGGATGATCGAAGCCGCAAAAGAACTCATACGAGTAACAAAGAAAGGAGGGAAAATTTCAATATTCCTAATGAACAAATATGGTGCCGCTATTAGTAGGTTTCGCGAAGATCCCGATTCTGCTCTTGCTTTACTTAGGTCAAAATCGAGTTATGTCTACGAGAAAGAAGAGAAATACGTGGCTGTTAGCGTGGAAGACGCCAGAGAACTCTTCGAGAGGGAAGGAGTAAAAGTTATCGAGATCTACGCCGTCCGCGGCATACTAGAATATCTCTCTATCCCAGAAAAAATTCAAAAATCTCGCAATTGGGATGAAAAGTTCTTCAACCAAGTGACTGAGATGCTATTGAGATTGAGTAAAGAACCTTCGGTTAAAGGATTGTCAAAGCATCTGCTGTTATGTGGAGAGAAGATGTAGGTGAACAGGTAGAAAGGGGAGATGATGAATATGGGATTGAGCGAGGAAGAAGGGGCCAAGTATTGGGATAGGGAAGCGAGAAGCCACGACATGAAGGTCGAGAAACACAAAGAGAAATACCATACAATGGTCCAGTATATAATCGATCTGACAAACCCTAAGAAGACCGATGTCGTCATGGAAATTGGTGCCGGCACTGGAGTGGCCTCGCTGTTGCTTGCGCCCAAGGTAAAAAAGGTTATTGCAGTTGATATCTCTAAGGAGATGCTGAGAATCGCCAAAGAGAGGACAATGGAAACTGGTGTGAATAATATCGAGTTTGTGAGGGGTACTTTCAATAACCCTGGCATCGCAGAAAAAGTTGACATAATCATAACCATCGATTCGCTACACTGTACAACAGATGGGAATTATAAAAAACGCGCAATTGAGATAATGCACGATCACTTGAAAGATGAAGGAAAAATATTTTTAGAGGACGAGATGATAGTCTACAACCAAGAGATTTTGAATAAGAGAGCTGACCAGATAGTTCGGTATTTAGTAAAGCTCGCGAAGAGATCCGACAAGGAATTTCGAGATTTGCTTTTTGAAGAACGCCCAAATATTCATGATTTGAAAAAATTCTTCGATGAGTCGACGAGCTACTATATTAAAGACATGGCTAAGACAGAACATCTCCTTAAGCTCGAAGATCTAGTGGGATATTTTGAAGAATCGGGCTTTGAAGTTGAAGAGACGAAGAGACTGTCTTCGCTGAGTGGAATAATTTACGCAAAGAAGACGTGAGCGCGCGCGCTACATCCAATTCAATGTAGCAAGCTCTGAGATGTTACGTGCCGCACAGAAACATCCTGAAAAATATAGAGACCTAATAGTAAGGGTTGCAGGATACAGTGACTATTTTGTCGATTTGAGTGTGGATCTGCAGAATGAAATAATCAAGAGAACAGAACAGACAAGCTTCTAGCCCGAATACCAGCACGCTATACCCAAAGGTAGTCTCTAGGAAGCAAAATCTGTATTCTGCGGCTTTTGCCATTCAACCATGAAAAAACTGCAGATTTGAAGGTTTTTTCTTTCAGGATTAAACCTAATCGCCGCAATAACACATATTTCTGAACAGTTCTTCCATCTACGTGCTTCTCCTCCTTTGCGAAAACTAGACATTCTTCATTTCTTCCCAAGGCTTCTGTAGGGCAATTTTTTGTGGCGCTGCATGCTTCACGATGTCGAGAGACAAGGGGGAAGTCAAACCCCGCACGCGCGGTAGTCTGGGAAATAACCTATGAAAAATGAGCTGGTGATGATTAAAATAGAAGATACAGAATATTCTGTTATATCTTAAGATGGTAGGTCATGAATTCAGATCAAACAAACAAAAACTCCAGAATTAAGGTAGAAGGAATTGAAGAACCGCCTTATGTTATCAACCGATCTAAGCTTCGTCGCTTTGACAGCAAGAACATAATTTTCGAAAGGGTGGCGCATGATTCATCATGGAAAGGCTACAAGCAAATGTATGATGAAAAAGTGCTTGACCTAGTTGCGGGTGAAAAACCTGGTTATACAAGAGTCGACTTTGCCTTATCCTACGCTTCTTGGATAGTGCACGATGCTTTTAAGGGAGGCTTTTCATGGGCAAAAATCAAGCCTTACAGAACTTCAGCAGCCTCAGTTGGAATTGATTGGACAAAAACAAAATACAATGTTGATGACCCGCATAAGATGAACGTTCTTATTAAGCGGGCGGCAAGGCTTTTCGGTGCATCGCTGACTGGAATCTGCAAGCTTAACAGAGAATGGATATATGCGGATGTTGATGTTCCAGAGAAATTTGAAAACGCAATTGTCATGGCGGTTGAAATGGATGCAGATGGAATTGCAACTTCTCCAGCCGTTCCTGCAGCAGCTACCACAGGAACAGGGTACTCAAAAATGGCGTTTGTACTTGCTGGGGTAGGCGAATTTGTTCGGAATCTTGGATATGAAGCAATACAATGTGGAAATGATACAGCTCTAAGCATCCCTCTTGCGATTGACGCAGGACTTGGAGAACTAGGGCGAAATGGCCTATTGATAACACCTCAATACGGCCCAAGAGTAAGACTCTGCAAAATATTAACGGACCTTCCATTAGAACCAGACAAACCGATAGAATTCGGTGTAAAGGAACACTGCAGAAAATGCAGGTTATGTGCTAAACACTGCGAGACAAGTGCAATTTCAATGGAAGACGAGCCAAGCTTTGAAGACGCAAGCCGATCTAACAATCCAGGAGCATTGAAATGGTATGTTGATGCTGAACAATGCTACCTTTACTGGTGCGAAAACGGCACAGACTGTTCGACGTGCATAAAAATCTGTCCATATAACGTTACATCAACAGGGAAAACCAGTCTTTCTTCAAAAGAATTTTGGAAATCAAAATAAAATGTGATGGATAATCATACGCTTTTTACTGTTAAAAGCATATTGTCCAAGATCGTTTGAAGGAGAGTTTGAAGCTACCCCGCAACAGTTGTCAAGCACTTTTGCCGGTAAACATGTGTTCAATTCGCAGCTCCCGCACAGCGTTACGCACAGCGTCCTAAATTGAGTTTATTTAGCTGAGATAAGCTCGAAATAAGGCTGAAATTGTGGTGCGGGGGGTGGGACCCCCACCCAACTTTACCGGTAAAATACCGTAAATATGGCAGGTCTGCGCATCCCGCGCGCGCTAAAAACACGGACCCACCGTTTAATGTTTAAGGCTTGTTAACCTGTAATATTTGCTGGTTTTCAATTTCTAGTTAAAAGATAGAGTACGTTCTCACTCTTCCTAAGAATGCTACATGTGTAGAAACCTGAGGGGCGTTGGCGTATGCGAGCACGCTGAACGGTTTACACGCTTAAACCATAAAGGATATTATAATCCGTTTTGTTTTGATGAGTCTTATGTCGTTAATAGATGATATTCTCACTCGCAGAAGCATTAGACGCTATGAAACCAAGGATATACCTGAAGAGGTTCTGCAACAAATTCTTGAGGCTGGCAGGCAGGCTCCCTCTGCAGCTAATAGACAGCCTATTCGTTTCGTCATTGTGAAGGATCATGAGATACTAAAGAACTTGTGCGATAATTTGATTAACCGTTTTGTCAAATATGCTCCCGTCGCTATTGTTGGGTGCGCAGACATAAAATCGCTTTTGACTGGAAAATGGGCTGTTGTTGATGCCACAATTGCAATGCAGAACATGGTTATTGCCGCGTGGACTTTAAGGGTCGGTTCCTGTTGGATAGGAGCTTGCAACGAAGAAAAAGTCAAGGAATTGCTAAAAATCCCTGATAAATGGAAAGTTGTTGCATTGATAACCTTTGGCTATCCTGCCGAGCAACCAAAGCCAAGAAAGAAGAAACCATTTGAGGAATTGTTTAGCTTCAACAGTTTCTAGCTAACTTATGCGCGCGCGATGCTCTCTATTGTTAAGAGCAATTCGGCAGATAGCTATTCTCTGCTAGATAGCTACAATTCTTAAATAGACCTTTTGAAATTATCTCGGTGCAAACGAAAAGGAGAGTTTCTAAAGATGAAAGAAAAACATCTCACAACAAACCAAGGTGCAACAGTTGCAGACGACCAAAACTCCCTCACAATCAGCAACAACGGACCTGTATTGCTTCAAGATGTACATTTGATCGAAAAACTAGCCCACTTCAACCGCGAACGAATACCTGAACGAGTTGTCCACGCCAAAGGAGCTGGCGCAGGCGGCTATTTTGAAGTAACCAAAGACGTAACCAAATACACAAAAGCCAAATTCCTCTGTGAAGTCGGCAAACGCACAGAAGTCTTCGTAAGATTCTCAACAGTCGGCGGAGAAAAAGGCTCAGCAGACGCAGAACGTGACCCAAGAGGCTTCGCGGTGAAATTCTACACCGAAGAAGGTAACTATGACCTTGTGGGGAACAATACGCCGGTTTTCTTCATTCGAGACCCGCTCAAGTTTCCAGATTTCATTCACACCCAGAAGCGCAATCCAGGGACGAATCTCAAAGATGCAAACATGTTCTGGGACTTCCTATCTTTAACCCCTGAATCGCTTCATCAGGTAACCATCCTGTTCTCAGACAGAGGAACGCCAAGGTCTTTTCGCAACATGAACGGCTACGGCAGCCACACTTTCAAATGGTATAACCATGACGGAGAAATTTTCTGGGTCAAATACCACTTTAAGACTGACCAAGGCATCCAGAACCTCACCAGAGAAGAAGCAGAACGGATGAAAGGAACCGACCCTGACCACGCCACACGCGACCTCAGCAACGCTATCAAGAACGGCGAATTTCCTTCTTGGACCTTACAAGTGCAAATAATGCCTGCTAAAGACGCAGAAACCTATCGGTTCGACGTATTTGACGTCACAAAAGTCTGGCCTCACGGAGATTACCCAACGATGAATATCGGCAAGATGGTGCTCAACCGCAACCCATCCAACTACTTCGCGGAAGTTGAGCAAGCAGCGTTTTCTCCGGCGAACTTCGTGCCAGGCATCGGGGCTTCACCCGACAAGATGCTTCAAGGACGGCTTTTCGCGTATCATGACGCTCACAGGTACCGATTGGGACCAAACTATCTTTTGTTGCCCGTTAACCAACCCAAAGGAGTTAAAGCCAAAAACTACCAGCGTGATGGCTATATGCGTTTTGACGGAAACGAAGGCGACGCACCGAACTACTACCCCAACAGCTTTGGCGGACCAGAACCTGACGCTCAAGTCGCGGAACCAGCATTTGACGTTTCTGGCAAAGCCACACGCCAACCCTACACTCACCCAAATAGTGACTTTGTGCAACCCGGGAATCTTTACCGTAACGTAATGACCGACATGGACCGTGAGCACCTCATCGGCAACATAGGTTCTCACCTTTGCAACGCAAACAAAGACATCCAACTGCGACAGGCGCAAATCTTCTACAAAGCAGACACTGAATATGGTCAACGCGTTGCAGAAGGCTTAGGCATAAAGCTGTAGAAAAACGTACAAGATAAATGAGCGCGCGCGCAAAAATAAACGTCATGTTAAAGATAATGGAGTATTTCTCACATCAACTTTCAAAGGATGAGAAATCCTTCTTCCTAAACTCCCTTGAGAAGTACAAGGCAGGAAGGCTGCCTCTGAGTGCATGCTTGAGCGTTTTGAAGGCTTGGATAGTGAGATTCAAGCAAGAATATCTATCAAGTCAGACTATCCTTGAACCCTTCCCCGAACAGCTTGCAGAACTTGAAAATGCTTACTCAGAAGTTGACGGAAAAGACTACTGGAAATAGAAAAGAGGGTTCTTGAATTCCAAACGCGCGCGCCTTTCTATTCTATGGTACCATTGATCGCGCTGCTTCACTGCCTTTCCGTCAGATTTGTAAGCTGATTTCACGTAATGAGTTTGGGAGGAAGCGGCAGCGTTGGAATTCAAAGAAGTAGTCGTCAAGCGGAGGAGCGTTAGGAAATTTAAGAAAGATGCCATTCCAGAAGAGTCTCTGCGAAAAGTGCTTGAAGCTGGGCGTTGGGCTCCATCGGCTGGCAACTGTCAGCCCTGGGGTTTTCTAGTGGTTACTGATCTTGGGAACAAGGCGAAGATAGCTAGTAACTGCACGAGCTTCAGTAAGGAGCATTGGAAGCGATTTTCGTCTGCACAGGCAAAATATCTTGCCGCTCGCGGTGGATCTTGGGACAAGTCCTATAAGAGAGACGTCCCGATTCTCGTCATAGTATTTTACAGGTTGCAAGAGAATATGAGCCACGAACTTGTCTTGGGCTCGGTCTGGATGGCTGTTGAGAACATGCTGCTGGCCGCGACAGATGAAGGGCTTGGCAGCTGCGTGTACACATTTCTTAACAGGAACGAAGAAAGCAAACTGAAACGCATTCTGAACGCAAGCCAAAGAGACAGAATAGCCTGCATGGTTCAGCTCGGATATGCAAAGACTGAGCCGATCTCCCCTTGCAGGAAACAACTCGGTGAAATCGTCTCTTACGAACATTTCTGAAAGCGCGCAATGTCTGTCAGCGCGCGTACGCTGGGTTCAGATCCTATCCCGGCTGCATTTGGCAAACGTTTGGCACACAGGGATGTGAAGATAGCCAAAATTATTAGGATCGAAGAAACATAGTTTCATGTCATAATGCAAAGATGAGGTGAATTCGGATTTGACGGGAAAGAGCGTTGGTGGCCCAAAAATCGCTGTTGTCGGAGCGGGCTTTGTGGGAACTACATTTGCTTATTCTCTCCTTATCCACGGCCTGGCTTCTCAGATTGTGATCATAGACATTGACCAGGAAAGGGCTGAAGGGGAGGTCATGGATCTCAACCATGGAATGCCCTTTGCCTATCCCGCCAGAATATGGGCCGGAGACTACAGTGATTGCAAAGATGCCGACATCGTGGTAGTTGCTGTCGACAAAGGTCAGAAGATTCAGCAGTCACGTTTGGAATTGGCTGAAGGTAACTTACAGTTGCTGAAGCAGATAATTCCCAGCATCACACGCTACAATAGCGAAGGAATCCTGTTGGTGGTCACCAATCCTTTGGATGTTATGACTTACGCTGCTTTGAAGCTATCAGGGTTTCCGAAAAACAGGGTTATCGGGTCAGGAACGATTTTGGATACTGCTCGACTTCGCTACTTGCTCGGGGAGCATCTGCAGGTTGATCCGAGGAACGTTCACGCCTACATTATTGGGGAACATGGCGACAGTGAGGTGCCTGTGTGGAGTCTTGCGAATGTTGCTGGAATCAGACTAAAGGACTATTGTCCAATTTGCAAAGTTCCGTACAGCCCTCATGATTTGAACGACCTATTCTTGAAGGTGAAGAATGCGGGATATGAGATTATAAAGCGAAAAGGCAGGACTAACTATGGCGTAGCGTTGGGACTAACTAAGATCGTGGAGAGCATAGTTCGAGATGAAGATGCTATCTCGACGGTTTCATGTTTCCTTGAGGATTACCATGGCGTGAGTGACGTCTGCTTGAGTGTACCAGTGATTCTCAATCGAACAGGTGTGAAAGAAGTCATCAAGCTTCCATTGGATGATGAAGAGATCACGGCGTTCCAGAAGTCAGCCGCAACCGTGAAGAAGGTTGTACATTCGCTGGAATTATAGCGCGCGCGCAAAGTAACTTGTTGCACTTTACAATTCTTTCAACACAGGCAGAATGGAGTCCAAAATCAATAATTGGTACAAAACCTCAGCGCGCGCTCACTTAAGTTCTGGAGATTTGAGGCCCGATTCTGCAACGAGGGGATCAAGTTTAACGATGATTATAGGTTCTTCTGCGGCAAGTGAGTCCCAGTGCTCGTCGGCTCTTAAGCCATGAGCGGCAAGGAAGTTGCGTGAAAGCCTTTTCTTCCCAAAGTCCCTCATTTTCTTGATAGCTTCGGCTCTCTCAACAGGATCGGTCACGATTCTCAACTTGCCCTTCAAAGTTATGAACATATACCGGCTCAGATCAGGTTTGTACTGTTCTATCTCAACACAGACCTTTTCGTGCTTGTCAATCAGTCTCATTTTTCGCCCGTAAGCTGTTAAGTGAAAATACAAGGTTCCGTTCCCAAAGACGTACTGGAAAGGTGCTACGTAAGGGTATTCTTCACCTTTGAAGGCAATTCTACACAAGAACTGCTCCTTGATCAGCCTTTCTATTTCACTCTTCTTCATTCTCGGCAATCGCAACACAGTCAAAGCTTACACCCAACAGCGTATGCTAGGTTTGTTGGAAAACAGTTAAGACTTGTCATTCCTTTCGCTTCCACTCCAATTTTCTATCGTCTTCAGAAACCGAGAATCATTCGACGCCACTTCCACAGCCTTGATGGCACTTTTTTCTTTGTCTTTTATCTCTAACATCAAGTCGAAATCGACGGGAGAAGTCTCTTTCAGAAAGTTTTTGAACTGGCGTAGATCAATTGACTCAGCGTGCTGGCGGGGTGAACCGCCGATTCTTTGAGAACTGTAGTCCACCATTGGAATACCGTCCGTTTTCCAGTTCCAAGTCTTGCTGGAAAGCCTGAGAGCTCCGTTTACGGTTGTATCAGTCCTGTTGACACCATGATGGAACACATCAAAGAGCATTGGCAGCCCAGTTTCGCCGCCTATTTTGAGACAGTCTGCTACGTTGTACAACCTGTCATCATTCTCGACTGCGAGACGGCACCGTATCGAAGAATCAAGTCGGAAGTATCTTTTGACGAATCTCTTCATGCTCTTCTCTTTGTTCTTGTAGACTCCGCCTACGTGGATCTGGATCTTCGCACGTGTGTCAAGCTTCATCAAATCCAAGATCTGCGCATGATATGCAAGTTCTTTGCAACTTCTACTGAAAATGTCTTTGTCAACAGAGTTAATGAGGGTGAATTGATCTGGATGCATCGAGATTCTGATTCCTTTTTTTCTGATGAATTCACCGATTTCTTCGAATTCAGATCTGAAATGTTCTTGCCAATTGAATGTGTTTGCGGGGTGTGAGGCAAAGGGAACAAGATCTGAAGTTATTCTAAAAAAGAGTATTTTGTGCTCTTCGTTGAACATCAGTATTTTGAGCAGGCAATCAAGGTTGTTCCCGACAGTCTCTTTCAGTCGCTCTACAGAGTAGGACTTCAGTCTGAAGGTCCTGTCGCCTTTGCACCCGATAGTCATGTTAATGCATGGATAACCGATTCTCATTTTCTCGGCACCAGCTCGCGTACGCGTTTCATGCAAGATATTCCCTGAGATTGGTTTCTCCCAACTTGAAGTCTGGAAACGTCTCCAGAAGTTGCTTCGCGAGTTCGGCCAATAGCCTTTTCACTCCGTCCGTTTTTTCAACCTCAGACTTTGGATATAGTCGTATTACAACTCCGTCTTCTCTGCCGCTGATCATCGCAAGAAAACTGATTGTCTTGTTTTCCTGTATCGACAGTGATTCGATCAATATCGAATTCTTCTTGCTTTCAAGGTACGAGTCCATCGTTCGCAGAATTCCACGTTCATCCCTGATCAGTATGGGTCTCAGTGCTTTGAAAAGGTCTTCGACCGCAGGTTTTCCAGCCAAGACCACATGAGGCAAATTCAGTCAACCCCAGTTCTGGAAAGTGCTCTTGGAGAATATTAGATTTCCCGGCTCGTGCAAGTTTTTTATGAAGCGCGCGTGAACATAAAGCGCGCGCTAAGTGTGAGGCGCTAGAATGGTGCGAAGATGCCTGCGAAAACTAGCCAAGCCAAGGCGCTTTTTGCCACGAAGCTTAGGATTATGTAGATTCGTTCACCGTATAGGTAGTCCTTCCATCGTCCGATGCCCTTGTACTGGAGGACCATGTTTATGGCGAAGACGTTGAACAGTATGAAGTATATGAACAGTATCATGTATACGAATGTCGGCACGTTCTGAGATACACTGCTTATGGCCGCGATAAAATAGGCATATATGGCTATCCAAGGAATTCCGCCTGAAAAGCATCCAAGCGCGAACGGTGACCAATCGGTCTTTTCCGTGTACTGATTGATCTTCTCCATTAGGTATCCAAACATTATCATCATTGCGTTCAAGACGAATATCATCACGAGTGACCATAGCTCCCACACTCCCACGAACGTAGCGATGAGGAAAATCATTATCGAGCTTGAGAAGGCATACTCGTACCAACGGTATGGATTCATGCCTTTCTTGAGATTTTCGTTGTAGGTTTTGTTCTTGAAAAACGCGATTGTGAAATGTGCTAGTGCTGAGATCAATGGAAAGAGAGCAGCCACGATGCCTATGTAGCCTATTGTGAACACGATTTTGGGGTCCGGGATGACTTGGAAGACGGGTGCTATGTTGAATTTGAGATAGAAAGTGTATATGTCACGGTTGTAGGCTTTGGAAAGGCCGAGAGCAAGCATTATTATCCCTTGCACAAAGTGAAGACTTCCGGCGCCTATGTTGAACCTCCTCAGATAAGCGAAGGAAATCGGTGATTTCGTGATGTTCTCTAATCTTTCTGTTCTATTCATGTAACTGTAATCTCGATGAGAGTGCTTTTATGACTTGCGATTTGCAGAATGGCAAACACCAAGAATATCTGCCTTCGGAAAGACCAATAGGTTTTTTCAGCTCTTCGTCAAGAATCGAAGAGGGAGACTTATGACACGATTGATTCCTGATAAATTGCATATCAAGTACTTGCAGGATATACTTCCTGATTCTCCAATCGTCCCGAGATTCTACACGTTGACTCATTCTGATTCCAGTGGAGATCTCTTTTTGTCAAGCGCGCACGCGTCGATCGCCGAGATTCTATCATCAATGTCTTTCCATATGAAGAAACCAATCAAGAACACTTTCAAAATCTTACGCAGAAACACTCGTCTCTTCTGTCTCTCAAGTTCATAACGGAGCGTCTGCAATTCCTCAACGTCATCACGGAGCATCATCGTTTCAGACAATCGAGTGTGCGCGCCCATAACCTCGTCGTAAATAACCTCTAGACCCTTCACTATTTAGTATTTACACGAAAAATCCATGGAGATTTCTAAATTCTAATTCTAAAATAGAAAAGATCTTAGAATTTCTATTTCTTCTCCCCGGTTAGAAAATAGAATTTAGAAACCAAACTGCGTTACCTTGATTTGAAGAATGAGTATAGTGGTTGAATAGTGATACCGTAACAGAGAGGCTGAAGAGAACTAAGAGGCTTGCAGAGAGGTTGGCAATCACGGAGTAGCGCGCGCTAATTAGTGTTATTGACTATTCCATACTCTCCACTGATTGGGTCCCGGAATATTGGTAACTGTGGTGGATAGAACGTGAAAAGCGCAAATGCCAGACCGAGAATGAAAAGAGCAATCAGAGAGAAGTTCTCAAGGTAACTTGGCAATTGTTTGTAAGTCAACAATTTGTAGCTTGCAAGTTGTCCGATTATTACGGCCACGATGAAAGTCAGAATGTCAATTACGAATAAGCTTTCTCCAGTAAAAGCAGTGTAAGAATAGAATACAACCGGAATAATGAACACCATCACATAAACACCGATAGTCTTACCTAAGGCAAAGTTGCTGACCGACTTCTTCAACATGAAATATTCAATGAGCATGAACAACAAGGACGGCCAGAACGCCAGCTTCAAATGCTCCCACACACTCTCGTTGACAGCTGAGAATACGCCAACAATTGGCTGATTGCCAGACCATTCGAAAGTGAAGTGAAGAACACTCCCAAGAATGATTATAAAAACCATTCCAATCAATTCATAAATCAAAACTGATTTTCTCTCAGCTCCCCTCACGCCAATCACACAGCCTAGATTCAATCAAAGTGAATATAAGACTTGAGAGAACTAAGGTCAGAAAGAGGTTGGCCGTTAGTGCGCGCGCGCAGATTGATAGTGCGCGCTAGTATTTGGAGCTCTGTTTCGGAATGACGGGAGCGAAGAGATTCTTTGACAAGCTTGCCCCAGAATACGAAGCTCAGAACAGGCATAAATATCAGTTCTACAGGTGGATAATCCAAACAATAGTGAGACAGATAGACAATGGAGAATGCGAGATTCTCGATTTGGGCACCGGCACTGGCGAGTTGTTGCTTAGGTTAGCCAGAAAGTTTCGTCAATCCCGCATTACTGGTCTTGATATTTCTGTGGCAATGATAGAGAAGGCGAGAGAGGCAGCTGTGAAAATGAGCGCTAGTAACGTAACCTTCATTGTTTCCTCCATGGAAAAGGCAGAAATAGGGAAAATTGACTTTGCAGTCTCTTGTCTAGCTTTTCATCATGTAGCAAACAAGGAATTTGTCATATCAAAGGTTTATCAGGCTCTCGCAGAAAATGGCAAGCTCGTGATAGGCGACTGGTTCAAGCCATGCAAGAAATACAAAGAGGAAGTGCAAGGTCTGAGAAGCAGGAACCCTCGAAAGGCAAAGGAATTTGAACAAAGTTGGCAGCAAGCCTTGCGAGCTATGAGCAAGGAATACAGAAAAGAACATCCTAAGGAGTATCCTATATGCCCTCATAGACTGGAAGAGATAATGAGAGACACTGGATTCAAGAAGCAGCGCATAGTGAAGTCGCCTCTCGCAAATTTCGCTGTTGTTATCGGAATGAAGTAGCGCGCGGCAATCATATAAAAGCAATTATCTTCGATAAACTCCATTTGGATAGTGTGATTGTTGTGTGTTCGTCCAAGATTGCGGTTTGTCCGATAGGTGTGATACACCGACAAAATCCTGATGAAGACATCAATGACAGAGATTTAATCTCGAAAATTGTAATCAACAGCGAATATTCAGACGGTCTACTTGGAATTGAAGAGTGGTCACATCTATATGTAATCTATTGGATGGACAGAATTTCAGATGAAAAGAAGACTCTTCTTTGTCCGGGAAACGAACCGAGGCCTACTGTAGGGATTTTTGCCACCAGAGCTCCAGTTCGCCCCAATCCTATAGGTCTGACTCTGGTTGAGCTTGTGAGGCGCGAACGAAACGTGCTCATCGTGAAGGGACTGGATGCGCTTCATGGCACTCCTGTTCTTGACATTAAGCCTTATCCATATTGGGTAAAGGGACGTTGGATTGTAGTCACTAAGTACAAGACTCCTGACTATTTCGCAAAAATCAACAAGTAGATGGCTTACGCGCGCGTGGTGCGAGGGGTGGGACCCCCACCCGAATTTACCGGTAAAAACAACATTGTACGGCAGGTCTGCCCGTTCCCATAGCGAAACGGGTTCAAGTCCGTTAAACTAAGGCGATGGAAAAACGCCAGGTCAAACGCTGTAGTGGATGGTGAAAGTCAAAAAGAGCGCGCGCGAAGGTGTCAAGACTTTCTAACTGTTTGCATGAGGTAGACTTAATTGCTATATCGCTGAGGAAGTCGCTTGGCAAGCTACTAGGCAGCAAATAGTGAAGCAGACTGATGAGTACAGACACTCAGTTGATGTGAAGGTAGGCGGTTAGATACATTGTGTATTAGGTTGGAGGATATTTTCATAATTATGACCCTTTCAAGGATTATGAGACGGCTTGTTGAGGCACGCGCGCTCACGGTAATATGGCAAATATCGCCCCGTTAACATACCCGTATTTGCGTTTTACGCGCTCTATTTCACTTTTGTCAAGAATTAGAATGACAGCCAGAATAGCTGCAAGCCCCAGAATTACGGCTATTGCGAACAGGAAATGCCATGCCATGGATATATTATTAAACGCAGCAGGATACGCCTGCAACCAGTATGGCCCTAGACTTGCGCCATCGACAAAGACTGCAAAACTCAAGAACCCGAACACTACTGAACCACAAATTAATCCGACAACGAGCAAAGCCTTTTTCGAATTATTCGCTTCCTTGTCTGTGAACATCATCCAGAAACTAATCGAAGCGCAGAGAATGATTGTTATCAAAAGCCCTACGTCAGTTACCACGCTTGGTCCAGGTCCTGGAGGACCCTGTGCCGACTGTGATAGAACTGTATAAAGAAGGAAGAAAGCGAGAACAATGAGTGCGGTGAATAACATTAGAATTGTTCTACGTTTCAAGGTTCCACCAATCTATCAAAAACCTCTATCGTTGACGACTATTCATTTTAGGTTATGGTGTAGTAGTAGCCGTCTGTGTAGAAGATGAAGCTTCTGATCGTGCCTTGCACGTTGTTTGTTAGCCTGAACCAGAGCGTTATCTGCTGGCCATTGACGAGTTTGACGCAGTGCTCATCGTCGCACAGCAGCTTCGCGGTAACGTCTCCCATCGTTGAGTGGACAGCCAGTATCGGCAACGCGGAGCTCACTTGTACTTGGGCTTGTGACGCCGTGTCTAACCCAACGTAGTCCAGTCTGTGGGTTTGCGTCCAGAGAAGCCTCACGATGAAGTCGCCGTTCGAAGGTATGTAGGCGGTCATGTTGACGGCTTCTATGCTCCAGAAGTCTCGCGGGTTCAATACGTCAACTGTCTGCCAGCCGCCGTTTCCGTCTGGAACCTGCACGTCTATGCACACGTCGCAGCATTTCTGGTCGTCCCTCAGGATGAGGTTAGCGTTGGCAGCCGTGACTCTACCAAAGTCCAGCAGGAGCCAGTCGCCTTTGTAGCCCTGGAAGTATGTGGAGGGGTCGGAGACGTTTCCGTCCATCCTGCACACCTCGCCGAGCCGGCTGTTGCCGCAGTTGTCCACGCACGAAAGCGGGGAAGCAGGGTTCGCGTAAGTGACGATTCCACCCTCAGGCGTCACCACAATGCTCGAGCCCTGCGAGTGGTCCACGGCCATTAGCTTGGCCTGGTCGATGTAGTCCTGCTCGCTTTCGAACTCGCGGATCTGCAACGAGTAGAGCGAAGACCCCACTTCTCAAAATAAACATTAAGCTAATTTAGGGACAAGCCAGCGCGCTCTCCCGTGAGAAAACCCTGTCAGCACTGCTTCTCTTTCTATTCAAGGATTTCGAAAGCTCAGCATTTCGACCTATGGGTAAGTCTCGTTCGGACTCAGCACACCTATCTTGAATTTCGGCTTTCTGAAGGCTGACAGTTTTAAACGCTCAGGTGAAATCAAAAGTCGCTCACAATTTGAAGTCAATTTTCTGTCAGTTTACTCTCAAAACGACCGAAATTTGAGCGAATCTGACGCTGCGGAGATGGTGCGGGGGGTGGGATTTGAACCCACGAACCTCTACAGGACAGGCTCCTGAAGCTACCGCGTCGCACCAGGCGACTCTGCGCCTTTGGCCAAGCTCGGCGACCCCCGCCTGATCCTAACAGAATGACAACCGGAAATGTTTAAGAGTTACTCTACGTTCTACGTAGAGACGGTGTACGTAAATGCCTACTCACGGTTCGCTTTCCAAAGCCGGAAAAGTCAGGTCTCAAACTCCAAAAATACAGGCTACATCTAAGAAGAGCCCAAGTCCAAGGTTCAGAAACAGGCGGAACTACGAGAAAAGGGTAATTCTTCAGAGAAAGCCTGGACAAAACTGGGTTTAAGGTTTTTATTTTTCTCACTCAATATTCCTGAGCATGTCAGAATCTAACTTTATACTTCTTAATGCCAATGTGGTGACGCTAAATCCTAAGCAGCCCAGGGCCCAAGCAATTGCCATTCAAGACGGCAAGATAATTGCCGTAGGTTCCAACCAGGAAATCCACAAACACGCGCGCAAAAACACGAAGGTTATCGAGTGCAGGAACAGGACGATTATTCCAGGACTTGTTGACTGCCACGCACATATGCTAGAATTTGGCTTTTCTCTGCAGAACCTCAACCTGAGACAGGTAAAATCGATACGGGAGATCCAAGAAAAACTGCGCGAACATATCGATAAGAACCCTGAACTAAACTGGATTCTCGGAGGACGTTGGGACCAAGAGAAACTTGCAGAAAAACGATATCCAACCCGCATGGACCTGGACGCCGCGGTTGCAGATAAACCTGTCTTCCTGACCCGTGTCTGCGGATGCTTAGGTGTCGCCAACACCAAAACCTTGCAACTTGTTGGGATAACAAAAGAAACGACGGTCAAAGGAGGAAAGATAGACCTAGAAGAAGCCACCGGTCAGCCCAACGGCATCGTTCGAGGAAACGCCATGAGTCTTGTTTGGAAAGTAGTCCCAAAACCAAGCAAGGAAGAGCTTAAGAAAGCTTGCCTTTTGGCCTGCAGGAAAGCCGTGGAGGCCGGGCTTACAGGAGTCCATTGGCTTGTAAGGTCCGCTGAAGAAATGGGCGTCTTGCAAAGGCTGTACTCCGAGGGCAGGCTACCGTTGAGAGTTTACATTGGTGTGCCCGTGGAGCTCTTGGATGAGACTCTCAGCTTAGGATTGCTTCCGAGCTTTGGAAACGACATGATAAGAATGGGCTTCATCAAAGTTTTGGCGGACGGCTCTCTCGGAGCCCGCACGGCTGCACTGAAAAAACCCTATTCTGATGATCCTGAAAAGCGGGGGATGATGCTCTACACGCAAAAAGAGCTCTGTCAAGTCGTTTTGAAAGCTCACAGTGGCGAGCTGCAGCTCGGCGTTCACGCCATAGGCGACCGAGCAATGGAAAACGTTCTGAAAGCCTTTGAAAAAGCCCTGAAAAAGCTGCCAAGACAGAATCACAGACATAGAATCGAACACTGTTCCATTTTGAACCCGGAACTCATCACCCACATGAAGCGCTTGAGCTTAGTGGCCTCGGTGCAACCTCACTTTGTCGTTTCCGACTTCTGGATCCTCGACCGTGTCGGCCGCGAAAGAGCACGCTGGGCTTACCCATTCAAAACACTTCTAGAGGAAGGAGTGACAGTTGCCTCTGGTTCAGACTGCCCAATTGAACAGATCAGTCCCCTGCTTGGCATATGGGCAGCCGTGGCAAGGAAAGACAATGTGGAGGAAAGACTCAATGTCGAAGAGGCTTTGAAAACGTACACGTTGAACGCAGCCTATGCCTCCTTCGATGAGGAGAAGAAAGGGACGATTGAGGCTGGAAAGCATGCAGACCTCACGATAGTGTCACATGATCTGACGAAGATTCCGCCAGAGAAGATACGCGATGTAGCGGTGGAAATGGTCATCGTCGATGGAAAGATTGTCTACTCTAAACGGTAAAGCTGGAAGCTCGGTTTATTTGCATGTTTCAAATTAACCCACAATGGTCGCCTTCAAGTTGAACGAGAACAAGCCAATAGAAGAAATAATCAGAAATCTCATGCACATTCCCGCACCTAGCTCCAGCGATCTGGGCCGCGCAAAGGCAAAGGCGGCTTCCAAGTACCGACTCCAAAGGATACCCTCAAACTCAGAAATAATAAGCATGCTCAAGCAGGAAGAAAAACGCAAACTTCTCCCACTGCTACGAAGAAAGACAACACGGACAATATCAGGCGTCACAGTCTTGGCCGCAATGACTAAGCCATACCCATGCCCACAAGATGAGCCCTGCGCCTACTGCCCAGGAGGACCAAAACAGGGAGTTCCCCAGAGCTACACAGGCTTTGAACCCGCAGCAATGCGAGGACTGCAAAACGACTTCAACCCCTACTTGCAAGTGAAGACGCGCATCCAACAGTTGAAAGCAATAGGACACAACGTCGACAAGGTAGAACTGATAATCATGGGAGGAACTTTTCCTGCCACTCCAGCAGATTACCAAACCTGGTTCATCCAACGCTGCCTAGATGCAATCACTCAGAAAGATTCAGCCAATCTGGAAGAGGCGAAGAAGAACGCAGAAACGAGCGGAATGCGTAACGTGGGATTAACTGTTGAAACGCGTCCAGATTGGGCGAAAGAAGCGCACGTGGACCAAATGCTCAACATGGGTGTAACCCGTGTGGAAATGGGTGTTCAATACCCAAGCGACAGAATCTATCATCTCGTTGGTAGAAAACATTCACTCGCAGAAGTTGTTGAAGCAACACGAATAATGAAGGACGCTGGGCTGAAAGTCGTCTACCATCTGATGCCTGGGCTCCCCGGCACCAACCGAGAAGAAGACCTTGAAGCCTTCAAGACAATTTTCACCAACCCGAAATTCAAACCAGACATGGTCAAAATCTATCCATGCTTAGTTTTGAAAGACACAAAAGCCTATGAATGGTACCGTCAAGGCACGTACACACCCTACACAAACGAGGAAGCAGCAGACCTCATCGCGGAAGTCAAAAGAAACATACCGCCGTGGATACGCGTGATGCGAGTCCAACGCGATATCCCCGCGCCTCTGATAGTTGCAGGCGTCAACAAGAGCAACCTCCGCCAACTAGTACAGAAGAAGGTTCAAGAAAAAGGTTTTAGATGCAGGTGTATACGCTGCAGAGAAGTCGGCCACAGGATGAGAAGCGATAACATAAAGGTTGACCCAGAAAAAATCCAGACTCTAACCACACGATACAAGGCCTCAGAGGGCCAAGAAATCTTCATATCCGCAGAAGACCCTGAAAACGACGTCCTGATCGGCTATCTAAGACTTAGGGTTCCCTCTGAAAAGGCGCACCGACCAGAAGTGAAAACCACAATGTGCACAATAGTGCGGGAACTGCACGTTTACGGTTCACTTGTCCCCGTTGGCAAACACTTTGCAGAAGCCTGGCAGCACAAGGGCTACGGAGGCATTCTGCTCGCCCAAGCAGAGCGCATAACCCTGGAAGAGTACAGTTTTAAGAAGATTCTAGTTATAAGTGCCCTTGGTACAAAACAATACTATAAGCGGTTCGGTTACGATTACGATGGAGTTTACATGTCAAAAACGTTGGAGAATTAAAAATGGCTGAAAAAGAAACGGGCTACCGAGGCAAAGCCCTTGAGGCAATCAAAAAGGCTCGGGCTAACATAGGCGACGTGATTCGTGTAACCAGAGGAAACGAGGTCTACGAAGGAATTCTGATCCCGCGATCTGAGTACGGCGATGAAAAGCATGTTGTCGTGAAGCTGAAAAATGGTTACAACATCGGCATAGCCATAACGGCAGACACGAAGGTTGAGAAAGTCGGAGAAGGCATAGAACCGACCTTTGCAGCGCCACCTCTTCCAGAACAGAAGCCAGAGCTTCCAAGAACCACCATAATAAGCACGGGTGGAACAATAGCCAGCCGCGTGGACTACCGAACAGGCGGAGTCCGACCAGCCCTGACCGCAAACGACCTCTACAGCGTTGTCCCCGAACTGGCAGACGTAGCACGCATAGAAACCCAGATACTTCTGAGCCTTTTCAGCGAAAACATTGGGTCCCAACAATGGACTCAAATCGCTCATGCCATCGCAAAGCAGATGTCAGAAGGAGTCGACGGCGTCGTCGTAGCCCACGGAACAGACACTATGGGATACACTGCCGCAGCCCTTAGCTTCGCATTGCAAAGCCTTCCAGCCCCAGTTATAATCGTTGGCTCGCAACGTTCAGCAGATCGCCCGAGCTCAGATGCCGCCACAAATCTCCTGGGAGCTGTCTCGGCCGCGGCCAAAGCGCCGTTCGCTGAAGTAGTAGTCGCAATGCACGAGACGCCCTCAGACAACTACATAGCATTTCACAGGGGAACAAAAGTCCGAAAATGCCACACGAGCAGAAGAGACGCGTTCAAGTCAGTGAATGCAACACCGATTGCGAGGGTAGAAGAAAACAAGATAGTCATGCTAACACAAGACTATCAGAAACGAGACCCATCAAGAACACTCGTGCTAAGGCCAGACTTCCAAGAAAAGGTCGCGTTGATAAAATTCTACCCTGGAATGGACCCGGCAATCATACATTTCTATATAGAGAAGAAGTACAAGGGCATGGTCATTGAAGGCACAGGTCTGGGTCACATCAGCAAAGCCTGTTACGAGGCCTTGAGAAAAGCTGTTGGACAGGGCACTATCATTGCGATGACGTCTCAGTGCATCTGGGGACGCGTAAACATGAACGTTTACGACGCAGGCCGCGATTTGCAAGCTCTAGGCGTGATCCCCTTAGAGGATATGCTTCCCGAGACGGCTCTTGTCAAACTCATGTGGGTTCTTGGACAGACCGAGGACAGCGAAGAGGCAAAGAAACTATTGAAAACAAACATTGCGGGAGAGTTTTCGCTAAGAACCCTTGCGGAGAAGATGAGTTGTGAGCAACACAAAGGTGGTTGCGATTGGAGCTAGACTACGAAAAAATCGGGTTGACAGTCGGCCTAGAAATCCACCAGCAACTGAACACTTCGACGAAGCTGTTCTGTAACTGTAAGCCGGCACTCTTCAAAGAAGAACCAGAAATAACTTTTCTGCGCAGACTCAGACCGACCCAGAGCGAGCTGGGTCAGGTGGATCCTGCGGCTTTCTTCGAATTTCAAAAGGGAGTCAAAATCCTCTACGAGGCAAACAATGCGACGTCATGCCTTGTTGAGATGGATGAAGAACCTCCCCACGCCTTGAACAAGGAAGCCGTCGAAACAGTCGTGACAGCGGCTCTAATGATGAATGCTAAAACGGTTGGCGAAATACACGTGATGCGCAAGACAGTGATAGACGGCTCAAACACCACAGGTTTTCAAAGAACATGCGTAGTAGCCCTGAACGGAGAAATCAAAGTGGGCGAAAAAACGGTTCCAATTCAACACGCAAGCCTGGAAGAGGACGCTGCGAGAAAAACAGGCGAAGAGAAAGGAAGCACAATAAAGTATCGCATTGACCGCTTGGGTATACCATTGATAGAAGTTGCCACCGCGCCAGTCATAAAGTCGCCTAATGAAGCCGAAGAAGTGGCACTCGCAATCGGAAGGATACTGAGAGCAACTGGAAAAGTAATACGCGGCCTCGGCTCAATCCGCCAAGACATAAACATATCGATCCCTAGAGGAGCTCTCATAGAAATCAAAGGTCTACAAGAACTCGAACTTGTTTCAATCGTCGTCGAGTACGAAGTCCGTCGTCAGCTGAACCTCATAAGAATAAGTGAAGAACTAAGGAAGAGCGGAGTTGAAGACGACCAGGTAAAGGCCGAGTTCTTCAACGTAGAAGATATCTTCAAGAATACGAAGTGCAAAGTGATTCAAAAAGCCCTGGAAAAAAAGCAGCAGGTTCTGGCCGTTAGATTGCCGAAGTTCAAGGGCCTCCTGAAATGGGAACTAGGCCCTGGATTGCGGCTCGGAACAGAGATGGCTGACAGAGCCAAGTTTTGGGGAAGAGTAGGGGGGATATTCCACACGGATGAGCTACCAGCTTACGGAATAACAACAGAAGAGGTTGAAAAACTGAGAAAGAACCTTGAAGCCCATGACGAGGACGCCGTGGTTCTTGTCGCAGACAATCAGGAAAACGCTGGAGACGCGTTAAGAGCCGTGGTTGAAAGAGCACGAGAAGCGATAGCAGGCGTACCTCAAGAAACGCGAGGACCAAACCCTGACGGGACAACACGCTACATGAGACCTCGCCCCGGTGCAGCAAGAATGTATCCGGAAACAGACATCCCACCCGTTCAAATCTCACAAGACTACGTGGACGAAATTCGTTCTCACCTACCAGAACTCCCAGAACAGAAACTCGAACGGCTGCAGAAAGAGTACAGGCTTAATGACAAGCTGGCTAGGCAGGTCCTGAACTCCGAATACAGTGAACTGTTTGAAAACATAGTAAGACAGAGTAAAGTCCCACCAACAACCATCGCAGCATTCATGACCGAGACTCTGAAGGCATTAAAACGAGACGGCATCACAGTGGAAAAAGTGTCAGACAGACAACTGGGCGGCATCTTCAGACTCGTAGGGGAAGGAAAACTTGCGAAAGAAGCAATCTCGGAAGTGTTCACTTGGCTGTCAAAGAATGAGGACAAAACTATTGAAGAAGCTATCAGAGAGCTTGGCTTGCAAGCCATCCCTCAGGCTGAACTGGAGAAGTTGGTGACCAAGATTGTTGAGGAAAACAAAGAATTGATCAAGAAGCATGGAGAAAGTAGCTTCAGCGTCCTAATGGGCATAGCCATGAACAACTTGCGGGGCAAGGCGAACGCAGCACTTGTGAGTAAGGTGCTGAAACAAAGGCTTAAAGAAGCCCTAGAATAGAAACCTACTTCTGCTTTTGATCAGTCACAGCTATGACAGGAGTCCTCAGCAGTCTGGCATCCTCGCCACAGTATGGGCATGTCTTGAATTCAGGCAACAAAGGCTTTCCGCATGCCAAACATACATAAGAGTACTTCACATTATCCTCGAGCTTTTCCACTTCTTTCGCCAAGTCGTTCAACTCTAGCCTGATCAGATCAACGGTCGTCGCCAAAGGCTGAATTTCTCTCACTTCTGCCCTCACGGTGCAGATCATGTCCTTAACATTTGCGATAGTCTCACTGCTAGACTCTAACGTCTCGTACATCGCATCGAGAATTTCGCTCTTATCTTCAACCACCTTGGTCTCGGCAGCACTCTGGTTCTTGGCGTCTGCAACCGCCTTCTTCAAGAGCTTTTCCATAGGGTTCTCAAAAGCTATCGCGCATGTGATCCCCCAAAAAACCAAGCTCGCCACAGCCGATAGCCATAGATATAGAACGGGCGAAACGTTGTTCAGATTCCCGCCGACAAAGGGATAGAGCTTAAGAAGCTTGATCCCGCTTCCAGAAACCAAAACGTAAATCGCTTCAATCAGGTGCGCAACCGATACGAACGTCAGGGAGCTGAAGATCCAGACGGAAAGCCCTTTCTTTGCCAAGGATTTTCACCATTTTTGAGAAGGCGATACAAGGTCAACTATTGTATCTTAATATTTAATACAATGCTTCCGACCTGCAACATATATCGAAAATCGTAACATGTCCAAATACGCAAATCCTAAAAGGAGTTGTCGCTTTCCTATATCGTGGGATGGGTTTGCAGCAGAAGAAACCTAGAAAAACTGGTGGAAGTTTTGCCTTTCGAGTGAAGATGGGGGACTATGAGGTCGAGGTCACCGGGGCCTACGCACAAGTTCTTGATACGATCAAAGTTTTGCCGAGCCTGATAAGCGAGATCGACAAGGCATTTGAAAAAGTGAAACCTAAGAAGGTGGCAACACTAACCGTCAAGACGGGGGCTCCCAACGCAGAAAGACCTCCATCTCAACAATACCCACAGATATCGCATACGGCAAAACTCGATGAGGCACTCTTAAAAGTTCTCGAAACTGATTGGGGAAAATGGCGCCCACGCACGATCGGCGAGCTCAGCGAAGCATTAAAGGCAAATGAACTGGAACACTCAGTGCGCACCCTCACAGCAGTCCTGATGGAGCTAGTCAAGAAAGAAAAGATCAGACGTTGGAGCACCAACACTGGCTACGTGTACATCCTCGCTGAAAAAGAAGCTCTACGTTCACGAGGAGACGCTGAATGAACAGGGTTGAAGCACGAATCAAAACGCCCTTCGGTGAAATCATAGTCGAGGGCGAAAACCCCCAAGAAGTCCTCAAGATACTTGAGAACTTTCCAGACGATTTCATGCAAAAAGTGTCTGAACTTGTCTCAAGCCGTTTGATTCCGTCAGGGGTTCAGCTGAAAGGTATTGTTGAATCCACAACAGAGGGGCCTGTAATAGTAGCCCACGAAAACCTAACACACTATGAAGCGATAGGCTTGACACTGTGTGCTTCAGAAGAGAAGAAGAACACTGCGGCGAAGATAACAAAGCTTCTAGAGTCAAGTGGAATAAAATGCATGGTCCCAGCTCGACTCAACGAAATGACGAAGCGAGGCCAAGTGTTCAAACCAGATCCCAACAGACCTGAATTTAAGCTAACCATCCAAGGCGAGAGATGGGTTGAAAACGAAGTCCTAGCCAAACTCAGAGGTAAGATTGGGTGAGTGAAGAACCAAGCAGCTTGATGGTTCACATCAGGTACAAGGACGTCGAAAAAACACTCTCAGGCAACCCAGAAGAAGTTTGGTTGCTACTGAACAAATTCTTTGACGAGCTACTTCCTTCATTCGAAACTGCAAGAAAACTGACATTAAGCGTTGACCTGAAAACCCTAGCTATGAACAGCGAGAAAGTCTTGGCCTTTGCAGAAGAGGGCCCCTACATACTCGTGCCAAGAAACAAGTTGACGGACAACGAGACTCTCGCCTTGCTGCTTCTAGCTAATCATATGGGACGCCGATTGGGCAAGACACAGGCCGATGGTCTTTCCAAGGAAGAACTCCAAGCAAAACTCGGAAAAGACGCAAAAATAACGAGCACACGCCTGGGCGAACTCGTAAAAAACGAGATGGTGAAGAAAACCGCTGACGACACCTACAAGATCACAACCTTTGGCCTAGTTCAGCTTCAAAAAGATATTCTACCAAGAATCAAGGCAAGAACTGGCATTCTAGCCTAGCTATATAATTGCAGATCGTTTAGGAAGCCGGTCTTTTTTGGGCGTATTGGTACCTGCGGGGTTTTCCTTCTCTCGTCAAGACGCCGTCCTTGACCAAGTCGATCAAGGCATGGGCGACCGCGGTCCGGTCATAGTGGAAGCCCCGTCTTGCCAACTCGCTGTACACCTCGCTTAGGCCCTTGGCAACTGCGAACCAGCCTTCCTCCCACAGCTTCTGAATTATGCCCTTGCAGGTTTCAGCCCTTGGCCGCTGGGCAGACCTCTCCATCATTAGAGGAGTCTCTCTCAATCTCTCAATCACGGTTGAGAGAATCTTGTCTACAGTTGTCTGCAGCTGATCTTCTTGGCACTCAATCTCGAACTCTATTTCACCTATCTTCATCTTTAACCGTATCGGCTGTTTTGCTTCTCTCTCCGTCAAGGGCTCACCTTGTTGTTTATTGTGTTGTACATCTTGTACATGCACAACACTTAAATATGTCCTCCTCAAACAATTGGCTATTGGTGAATCTTGGTGATTGCACAATACCCTATTGCAACAACACCAAAATATAACTTTCCACAACCTGCAATGGACACCACGCTCCCACACCAGTTCACCAGACTCAGTTTGTATTCGTTAGGTCGCGGACACAATCACTACTTTCAACAAAAGGAGCAATTAATTCAACAAGTCAGCACAGAGGAAACCGTCCAAACACTAAGGCTTAAACTTGAACCTATGCTCCTCAAACCCAGACATGAACAAACCGTTGTTGCAGCAGTAGACACGTCAACCATGAAGATCGCCGAAACAAGCACAGGAATAGTGATAGCCGTCAGAGGCGCAAATGTCTGGAAACAGAGAGAAAACTACAGATACACTCGAATAGGCCCATTCATCTTCCAGGTAACGGAAGAAAACAAAAGAGAAGTCTACAACGCGCTGGAAAGAGCATATTTAACTTCTGCACGCGAACCAGGCCACCAAAGCGCGCCGAGTCTCTTGCAGATGCCGACACGAATAGCAAACCTCCTCGAAAGGTGGTTACAAGCGATGCTCGCAAAAACCTTGAACAACGGACTGATCCTTTTCGACGGCTCCTTAACCGCTGGAACAGCAGACACGCCGACACGTCGCATGAAAGAAATTCTGAAAGATGGAAGGGAAAGAGGCAATGCTATCTTGGCTTTTTCAAAAATGACAAACCTGAGAGTCAACGGTTCCCTCATAACAGATCTCGCGTTCGAACAAAGACCTCCATACTTGGTTGAGACCATCGGTTTGAGACTCAAGCCTCCAATGGTTCCGTTGGGAGAAGTCTACGTTGCCAAGTTAAGCAGTGGAAACTGTGCCTTCAGGCTCGACATCGACGCAGAGGTTCCTCACGAGCTGAGGGTCGAAGCAGTTGAGAGACTGCTAGGCAACGACCTGGTCTCGCAGAGCTACCCCGAAACCCTCCGCCTAGCTCACATCCTGTGCACATTCACAGCCAACGAAGTGCTAGCAATGCAGCACTTCATCACGCGCAAATGCGGGCTTCAGATCATCAACAGACCAGACATGCACAAACTTTTGTTCGGACCCTTCGGCAAAGGAGAGAGCTAATCATGAAGCTCTACAAAAAGGAGGGCAATGCGATCTATGTTCTGAGTTTCCCGAACGAAACCGTCGAAAAAGGGGATTACTTGCTCGTTGAAGACGATGAAGCAAGAAGAGCCCTGATCGCGCAGGTAATCGACGTGCAATTTGCCGCAGTTCCAGGCGTCCTAGAAGAGCTTCTCCGCAGTCTGCCAGACGGTGGAGAACTGCTTCAAGGCGAGGATGTCGATCCTCTTGAAATTGCTCCACACATCACCTACATTCAAGACGCTAGCGTGCTTATCTGCAAGATCAGGGCAACCGTCGAGAACGACAGCTTGAGCCCGAGTAGCTCCTGGCTTCCCTCACGCTCACAATCGACGATAAAAAAACTACCGATCTCGACACTGCTCAAGCTCGCCAAGATAAGCGGAAAACTTCCAATTGTCTTGGGCGCCATGAAAGACTCCTCGCTTCTAACGATAGACGCTTCATCTCTTGATGGAAGACTGAACATCATAACAGGAAAAAAGGAAACAGGCAAATCCCACCTGTCTAAGCTGTTGATGATAAACCTGTTGGGCTATAAGGCCACAGTCGTCGTCTTCGACTTGAACGGTGAGTACCTGAGCCTAGGGATAACATCTGACGGAAAAAGAAACATCAACCATGACAAGATACATGTTTTGACGCCTTCACAAAACTTCAAGGTGGCCCTGAAACAGTTGAGCCTTCACGTCTTACTCGGCATCCTTGTTCACGCACTTCATCTCCCAGGCACATCTGCTCGTGAATTTAGACGCATATGGAAAGAGTTGAAACAGAGAGACAGCCTGACGTTGCATGAGTTGGGAGAAGCGATACGTAATTGGAACTGCAACCAGCAAGTGCGCGACGCACTGTTCTCACGATACCACACGTTAGTAAACTCGGGCTTTTTCACAGACAACGTTGCTGAGGCCGCTTTACTAGAAGAATCCTTGCTGAAAGCAAGGGAAGAAGGTGGTGCCATAGTCATAAACCTGCGGAACACATCGACGATTGACCGGCAGATAGTCGTCGAGCACATTCTTGGAAGACTCGTTGAATCCCTGACGAACTGGAAGCTCAAGGCGGTGTTCCTCTTCGCAGAAGAAGCCCACCTCTACTTACGTGAGACTTATTGGGACGACATCGTCACCCGCATGCGCCATTTCGGCATCTTCACAACATTCATAACCAATCAACCTGACACGATAAGGGAAAACATCTACCGTCAAGCAGACAACATATTCCTCTTCAACTTCACGAACGAGCATGATTTGGATGTCGTTTCAAGAGCTTCGAGAGTAGATGCAGAAACGGTAAGATCTATAGCCAGAGACCTGCCACCGCACAATTGTCTCGTCCTCGGAAAAGTGGTGAGAGACTTTCCGATCGTTGCCAACATCAAAGCAATGGATGTCAAAACCATGGGTGAAACAAGACTTTTCTTCGGATGATTGACTAACGATCGCACATTGCATAAGCATTGGTTATTCTTCGGGAGAAGAAATCATCTTCTCTAGTCTCTTCCTGTTCTTCTCGAAAAAGCTTCTGAAACTTTTTGTCAGATCCTTCTGTTCAACTTCATCAAGCAGGACCCACTCAAGTTCTGCAGCGTCACTTGCGGCTCTAGCTGTTCCGCCCTTAAGCTTGACAAGGTAGTCGACTATTACGAAGTGATACTTCACCTTACCACTTTCATCTAAAGCAGCTTGGCCGACAACATCGATGAGTTCAGGCGCATCAACCACGAGGCCAGTCTCTTCTTGGACCTCTCTTATAACGGTCTGTTCGAGACTTTCACCCAGTTCAACTATGCCCCCAGGAATGCTCCACTTACCCCTTCCGGGGTCATTTTTCCTCTTCTCGAGCAGAATCTTACCATTCTGTATGATTATTGCGCCGACGCCCACAATCGGCCGGTTCGGGTAAAGTCTACTCAAGCCTTTGAAACCTCCTGTGCACAGCTCTTTCACTGGTTTTCAGGGCTTCCACGGGCTTAAGTTTTTGCGTCGCCATTTCGGATAGCCGCGAATGCGCGCTGATATCTCTGCTTACGCATACACATAAACAGTGACGGCTAAGCCTGTTGGAAAGAGAACAGGAATTTCGGCTAATCAATCAAAGTGCCAACATGTTTTCCTTTGATGACCATTAAGACATTCCCGATTTTGAACCCGTTGACAACTACGACCCTAACATGATGACGCTTCAGAATCTTGACGGCTTCGGGGTCGATTATCTGATGAATGCCAGCCGCGTGCTTGCCTTGTGAGAACACTCTCGCCAAGTCTTCAAACCTCAGATGATCGAGCTTTACAG
>Ga0315280_10000550_pt1 | contig 69432 bp, 56 predicted proteins | sample YL17G06_40_MG_FD_203697 | JGI IMG/M metagenome (GOLD analysis project Ga0315280, IMG submission 203697) | Sediment microbial communities from Yellowstone Lake, YNP, Wyoming, USA - YL17G06_40 | ecosystem: Environmental > Aquatic > Freshwater > Lake > Sediment | place: USA: Wyoming | collected... | reverse complement strand
CGGCCGCCCTGCCTCCCCTTCTTGGGCGGGGCATGAAACCCCGCCCTGCGACCAAGGGGGCGACTCCCCCTTGGAACCCTCTCGAGCGGTTCCCCGTGGCAAGCCACGGGGCATATGAACCGCTCGTAAAGCAAAAATGAGCTTAGAAAATTCTTTGATTAATGACTCTTAATCCATTCAATCAACTTCTTATCGAACAATTCCTGTTCCTCAACCATTGGAAAATGACCGCTTTTCTCGAAGAGATTGCAGGAGAGGTTTGGCAAAACATCTTTTCTTTCATCCCAAATGAAGTAAGGCCATAAATAATCGTAGCGGCCAATAGCTAGAAACACTGGTGTCTCAACCCGGCCAGGTCTTTTGGCGATGTCATAATCTTTGAAAATAACATTAAACAAATGAACAGCAATATCTTGATTGGATTCTACAACTTCATAAATCCACGACAAATTGTACGTAGGATTATAAAAGAGTTTTGGAGTCATGGCCATGTAAGTTTTAACAGTTTTGTCTTTAGGCGACATTTGGCTAAGTTTATCTTCTGTTATTTTTTCCCAGTTTTGTTTAAGGATCATCTTTCTTTCATCGGAAGCGTCGGATTCCCAGAATTTATCTGCTGCTTCCGCTGCAATGCGATATGGCGTGCCACCCGTCATGACTACATGAGACGTATTTTTAGGATATTTCCGGGCAAATTCGAGAGCAATATAGCTATGAATTGAGTGTCCAAATACAGCAGCCATATCAAGGCCTAGAGTCCTGCGAACTTTATCAATGTCATCAAGATATGTATCAAGCGTTATTTTGGATATCTCTAATGAAGAATTGGACTGAGCATCATGCCTTAAGTCCATAAAAACAAACTTGAAATAATTTCTCAACTCCTGAGACAATATTCGGCGTTGGCTCTCTGAATGACCGAGAACAATGCAAGGAGTTCCCTTTCCTTCAATAACATAATGCAGTTCAGCGCCCTCTACCGATACAACCCCTGAGTTTTCTTGGTGTTGAGCATCCTCTTTGGCTGTCTTAGCTCCTTTTTTGGCACATCCTACAAGTATAAACACGATGAGTAAGCTCAAAATTAAGATTTTTATGCAATTGCTCACGTTTACCTTTGATTCATATTTCCCTAAGACGCTTTGACTTATAGCACATAGGCAAGCACGATTCAACGAGGACGAAGACTTAGACCCGTGTGGACACGGTGTGGACAAAATCACTAAAAATGGCCCAGTTTAAGTGACACTGGCTAAAAAAAAGAATCAGAGAAATTTTTAAAAATCAGGGGAAACAGTAAAGAAAGGGTGGTAGCGGGGGTTGGATTTGAACCAACGACCTCCGGGTTATGAGCCCGACGAGCTACCAGGCTGCTCTACCCCGCAGTGACCGAGTGGCATTATACCAAAAAATAGAGATTTGTCAAAAATAAAAAAAGGTACTTGTTGACATTACCGGAAGACAAAAAATATAATGGAAAACCTAAAAAATGGCCATCTTTCTGTTCTTCTTGCTGTCAATCATTTGTGTCGGTTCTATCCTGGGGATGATTATCTCTAAAAACCAGGCTTATTGCGCTCTTTTTCTGGTTCTGGCATTTGCCTGCCTGGGCGGCCTGTTCGGCCTGCTCGGCGCTCCCTTTATGGCTGTCGTCCAGATCATCATCTACGCCGGGGCGATCATGGTCCTGTTCATCTTCGTCATCATGATGATCAACCTCCGCGAAGGCATCTCTCGGGAGAAGAAAAAATGGACGATTGCTCTCTCCGTCGTCCTGGCCCTGGTCCTTTTTATCGAGCTCGTTTTCGCTGCAAAAGGAGCTGCCGCCCTCGGCAGTGGTCCGGAGGGAAGTGTCAGCCCCGGAGAAATCGGCCGGCTGCTGTTCACCAAGTATCTTTATCCCTTTGAAATCACCTCGATTCTCATCATCGCCGCGCTCGTCGGCGCCATCGTCCTCGTGAAAAAGAGGGAAAAGGAATGATTCCCTCGAGCTATTTCTTCATCCTCAGCATCATTCTCTTCGTGCTGGGAATCATCGCCTTCTTCATCAAGCGGGACCTGATCACCCAGTTCATGGCCGTCGAAATCATGCTCAATGCCGCCAACCTGGCTTTTATCGCCCTGGCCAAATCCCATCATTTCGTCGACGCCCAGGTCATCGTCTTTTTCATTATCACGGTCGCCGCCGCCGAAGCGGCCATCGGCCTGGCCATTATTCTTCTCATCTTCCGCCAAAAGAAATCCATCAAATCCCAAGATATAAGCTCCATGAAAGGATAAGATGAGGGATATTTTCTGGCTGATTCCCTTTATTCCCGCGCTGAGCACTCTCGTCCTCGTTCTCTTCGGAAGAAAGCTGCCTAAAAAGTATGTCTCCTGGCAGGCCTGCCTGTCGGTTTTCGCCTCGTTTATCATCGCCCTCATCTCGTTCATCAGCCTGCTCAAGACGCCGCCGGAAAGCTATCCTCTCGTCAAGAGCCTTTTCACATGGATAAGGGCGGGCTCGTTCAACGCCGACCTCTCCTTCCAATTCGATCCCCTTTCCGCAGTCATGGCCCTGGTTGTCACGGGCGTCGGCTTCCTGATCCATGTTTATTCCGTGGGCTACATGGCCCACGACAAGGGATACACGCGTTATTTCACGTACCTCAACCTCTTCACCTTCGCCATGCTCATCCTGGTGCTGGCCTCCAACATGATCCTGATGTTCGTCGGATGGGAAGGGGTCGGTTTGTGCTCTTACCTCCTGATCGGGTTCTGGTTTGAAAAACATTCGGCCGCCAGCGCCGGGAAAAAAGCGTTTATCGTGAACCGCATCGGTGACGCCGGTTTTATTTTGGGCATCCTGTTCATTTTCCTGGCTGTCGGAAGCTCTGAATTCACGGCCATCAATAAAGCGCTTTCGGGCGGCTCCATAACGCAGGGGCTCGCAACGCTGACCGCCATTTTGCTGTTCGTGAGCGCCGCGGGAAAATCCGCCCAGCTTCCGCTTTATGTTTGGCTGCCGGATGCCATGGAGGGCCCGACTCCCGTCAGCGCCTTGATCCATGCAGCGACGATGGTCACGGCCGGCGTGTACATGGTCGCACGGATGAACCTGCTTTATACATTTTCCGGAACGGCGGGCAACATCGTGGCGTTCGTGGGCGCCTTGACCGCCATTTTCGCGGCGACGATGGCCCTGACCCAAAACGACATAAAGAGAGTTCTTGCTTACTCGACCATTTCCCAGCTCGGCTATATGTTCATCGGATGCGGCGTCGGCGCCTACGCCGCCGGCATATTTCATCTCTATACGCATGCCTTCTTCAAGAGCCTGCTGTTCCTGGCAGCCGGCAGCGTCATGCATGCCCTGTCCGGAGAGCTCGACATGCGCAAGATGGGCGGGTTGCGGAAATACCTGCCCTGGACGTATCCGACTTTCCTTATTGGCGCGATCGCGATTTCCGGAGTGCCGTTCCTCAGCGGATTTTTCTCCAAGGATGCCATCCTGACCCATGCCTATGCCCAGGGCCAGTATTTCATCTGGGCGCTCGGGCTTGCGGGAGCCATTCTGACGGCGTTTTACATGTTCCGTTTGATCTTCCTGACGTTCCACGGGCCGGAACGGCTGAACCCCGGAGCCAAACATCATCTTCATGAATCGCCAAAAGTCATGACGATCCCCCTGGCCATCCTAGCTTTCTTTTCAATCATTGCCGGATATATCGGGCTGCCTGTGGTCCTCGGCAAAAAAGTCAACCTCTTCCAGAATTTCCTCGAGCCGGTCATTAAACCTGCTTCCGAAAGCCACCTCAGCATCAGCATGGAATGGACGCTAATCCTGATCTCTGTTGTCGTCGCGTTGCTCGGAATATATATCGCTTACGTTTTTTATCTGAAAAAGCCGGCCATTCCTCATGATATTGTTCGGCGCTTCCCGGGCGTCTATAAACTCCTTTATAACAAATATTATGTAGACGAGATTTATAACGCCGTCATCGTCAATCCCCTCGTCAAGGGCTCGGAAATTGTCTACGACCATTTCGATTTGGCTGTCATCGACGGCGCCATCAACGGCTCTGCCTCGGCTACGGGCTTCTTTGGCCGGCTTTTGAGCACCCTGCAGACCGGCTTTGTCAAAGATTATGCCCTGGTCTTCCTGCTGGGCGCCGTGATCATCCTGGGGATTTTATTGTTTTAGAACATGAGTTTTCCAATATTGAGCTTTGTGACGTTTTTCCCGCTCCTGGGCGCCATTCTGCTCATTTTCGTTCCCAAGGACAAAAAAGCTATACTCTATACGCTCTCTCTGGCCGTTGTGTTCATCACCTTCCTCGTTTCCCTTCTCCTCTATTTTAACTTTGACTCCAAGACGGCCGACCCCCAGTTCGTCGAAAACGGAGCGTGGCTGGGCTACGGCATCAATTATCACTTGGGAATCGACGGCATCAGTTTGTTTTTCGTCCTTCTCACGACGTTCCTCCTGCCCATTGCACTGCTTTCTTCGTGGTCTTATATCCAGCAGAGAATTAAAGAATATCTGATCTTTATGCTGGTCTTGGAGACGGGCATCATCGGCGTGTTCGTCTCGATCAACCTTTTCCTGTTCTACGTCTTCTGGGAAGCCATGCTCATCCCCATGTACTTCCTAATCGGAATCTGGGGCGGCAAGCGCCGCATTTACGCAACATTTAAGTTCGTACTTTTTACGATGCTGGGAAGCCTCTTGATGCTCGTGGCCATCTTTGTCCTCTATTCCTTCTTCTACAAGGCTACAGGGACGTACTCCTTGGAGCTCTTCGATTACTATCAACTGATGCTCAGCCCTGGCCTTCAGATATGGCTGTTCCTGGCCTTCACCCTGGCGTTTGCCATAAAGGTCCCGATGTTTCCCTTTCACACATGGCTGCCCGACGCGCACGTCGAGGCGCCGACCGCAGGATCGGTCATCCTGGCCGCGGTGCTCCTGAAAATGGGGGCCTATGGCTTCCTGCGGTTTGCCATACCGCTATTTCCCGAGGCCGTGACCAAATTCCTGCCGGTGCTCATGGTCCTCAGCCTGATCGGCATCATCTACGGCGGGCTGATGGCCCTCATCCAAAAAGATATCAAATCGCTTGTCGCGTATTCGAGCGTCAGCCACATGGGCTTGATCATGCTGGCCATTTTTTCGTTGAATATCGAAGCGACCGAAGGCGCGATCTATCAAATGCTCAACCACGGGCTGAGCACGGGTATGCTGTTCTTGATCGTGGGCATATTGTATGAGCGCTCCCATACAAGACTGATCAAGGATTTCGGAGGAGTGAGCAAACAAATGCCTGTCTTTTCGGCGTTCTTCCTAGTGGCAATGCTCTCGTCCGTGGGGCTGCCGGGGCTGAACGGGTTCGTCGGCGAGATCATTTGCTTCTTCGGCATTTTCTCCTCGAGCCGGTTGTTCGCCATCCTCAGCATTTCCACGGTCATCCTGGCCGCCGCCTATCTCCTCTGGATGTTCCAAAGGGTCATGCAGGGTCCGATCACGAACGAGAAGGTCCTCTCCTATAAAGACATGAACAAGCGGGAAATCGGCTATCTTGTTCCCGTCGTGATCATGATGTTCTGGATGGGGATCTACCCCCAAACATTCCTGAGGAAAATGGATGCTTCTGTGGCGCATTACATCAACAGGATAAAAAATAAGGAAAAGGTTTTTGTTCTTCAGCCTAAGAATCCTGCGGATAAATACGCTAAGGAAAAGGATTTGAAGCCGCGATGAACAGCCTCTACGCTCTGGCTCCGCTGTTGACCATCGTTATCGGCGCATTGCTGGTCCTCCTCCTGGAAGCTTTTATCAAAACCGACAATAAAAACTACCTGGCCTATGTCTCATTGTTGTTGCTTATCGTCTGCGCTGTTGTTTGTGTGCAGTTCTGGAACGCGAATTATTCTTATTTTGACGGGATGCTTCATCTCGATAGGCTGGCCCTTTTCCTGACCCTCCTCTTTTTAATCGCCGGAGCTTTTGTCATGCTAATCGGCATGAAATACATCGCCCTCCAGGACGCCAATTTCGGCGAGTTCTATGCGCTTCTCCTGCTGGCCCTTTCCGGCATGATGATCATGGTGTCCTCCGTCAATTTCCTGGTCATCTTCCTGGGCCTTGAGGTTTTGTCCGTCTCCAGTTATGCCTTGGCTGGACTCAAGAGAAAAGACGAGAAATCTTCGGAATCCGCCATCAAATATTTCTTGATGGGAAGCTTTGCCGGCGCATTCCTGGTCTTCGGACTGGCGCTCCTCTACGGCGCCTCGCAAGCGATCACGATCCCCGGGATCATCTCTTATTTCACCGCAGGCTCCGAAACCCAGCTCATGGCACTCATCGGCCTGGGAATGGTCGTCATCGGGTTCGCCTTCAAGATCGCCCTTGTCCCCTTTCATATGTGGACGCCGGACGTCTATGAAGGTGCTCCCACGCCCGTCACCGCCTTTTTCTCCGTAGGACCGAAATCGGTCGGGTTTGCAGTGCTCTTGAGATTGTTTTTCCCCTATTGGAACGGAGGATTCAAATCAGAAGTCATGCATTGGCTGCTTTGGGGGATCGCCGTTCTGACGATGGTGTTGGGGAATTTGATCGCCCTGCGGCAAAAAAACGTCAAAAGAATCCTGGCCTATTCGAGCATCGCCCATGCCGGATATATTCTCGTCGCTATCCTAGCGCGAGATAGCGCCAGCCTCATCTTCTATCTCACGGCATATTTGTTCATGAACATCGGCGCCTTCGGCGCCCTTATTGCCCTGAGCAAAAAAGGCAAAGAATATCTTGAGCTTGACGATTTTGCGGGAATCGGTTTCACCTATCCCTGGATCGGCGCAACGATGGCTGTGTTTCTCTTTTCACTGGCCGGCTTCCCGCCGACAGGAGGCTTCCTGGCCAAATTCTATGTGTTCAGCGCCGCCGTCCGGCAGGGCCTCGTCCCCCTGGTTATCATCGGGGTGCTGGCAAGCCTCATCTCCGTATTTTATTACCTGAGGATTATCGTCTATATATATATGAAACCGACGGAGCGTGAGATTGACATCAACCTGGAAAACCCGGCCTTGTTTCTCGTCCTCTTCCTCTGTTTATACGGCGTATTGCAGCTCGGAATTTTCCCGGGCAATATCCTGACGATCATAAAACAAGCCGTCAGCCTTTTTTAGCTTCCCCGCTGGATAGCCGGTCCGCCGCCCCTCAAAGCTGTCAAACTGCCTCCGATAAAGGCACTGATATCCTCCACCTTCCAGCCTTTCTTGATGAGACCAAAATAGAAAGCTCTTTTGAAATCCAAAAAATTGATCTTTTCCGTTGACTTAACGAAGGCGATGAGGTTTGTCGCGCCGCCCATTTGTTTTTTGGCTTCGTCAGCTTTGTTGATGCTGCCGTCGACATCGGCCGGATCAAAGTCAACGCTCACGATGGCTTTTTTAGAAATGATTAGGGTCTTTGTCGCAGAGGTTAAATTGTAGGTTCCGGCCACGACGAATGGTTTTTCGGCGGCATTCACGGTCATTGGATTCTTGATCGGGACTTTTTTGAAAATACGAGGTTCCTCCGTCCCCACTCGGCTTCAGGCCCCATTCTTTGAAATGGGCGGCGACATAATCGGCCGCCTTTTGATAGCCCGGTGTCAAAGTCTGGCGGCCTCCAAGCTGGTCGGAAGCCAGGTATTCGATGTAGCTTTTAGCCTTGTTGCCGTCCGCGCGGTACTGTTGGGAATAAGCGGAAACAACAAAGGTCAAGACAAATACTAAACCCAAATCGGGCTAATGCCGGCCCGCTCGAACTTACCCGTTTTCCTTCCCCTGGCTGCAGTGAACAGGCTTTTGGCGGCTCCCCGGCACCAGGCTAATTTTTGGGCATAGATCAAGGGAGCTGTCCGGAAGTATCGGATAAGATTCCAATTCGTCAGAAAGATCTTGAGCGTCGTCACCAGGGCGATGAGGGGTGCGAGAAAAAACAATTGCGCGGGAGAGCGAAGCACAAATGGAGTCCTCAAGATCGAGCGATATTTGTTACGAAGCAGGATCGTCTGGGACGCATGATCTGAAGAGTGCCTGAGTATGGAGGCCAAACTTTTGCGATCCGCGTCATGGAGCACAACAGCCTCCGGCGCAAAATAAATTGGGTAACCCTTTGACCGCGCACGAAGCATGAGCTCCCAGTCCGGAGCCCTGCTTTTCTCGTCAAAGCCGCCCAGATCTCTGAGAACCGAGGGCCTCAAACCCATATTCGCTCCGGCCAATGATTCCATCTCAGCCGTTTTTCGTCTCTTCATGAAGGCGTGAAATCGTGAAAGGTTGTGGCAGAGTTTTATGTAGCCGGAGGCCGGGCTTGCGATCGCGCCCGCCACAACAGGCTGCCGTTCGAGAGCCGCGGTCTGACATTCCACCCAGTCCTTTTGGGCGATGCAGTCGTCATCGATAAAGAGAAGAAACTTGCCCCGGGCCGACCGGACTCCTATATTCTCGGCACAGGCCAGGCCGAGGTTTTTGCCCGTCGAAATATACCGCATGTTCGGCAATTCTCCCCTGATCATCGCGCAGAGCCGGGCTGTCCCGTCCGTGGAACCGTCATCAACGACGATGATCTCGAACTCGTCCGCCGACACAGACTGGCAATCCAAGGATCGAAGAACGCGTCCGAGGAGCGGAGACCTGTTGTAAGTGCAGATAATGACGCTGGCAACCATTGATGGATTCCGCAAGATTAAAAGCAATTTTTGGCTTTTTTCATAATTTTACGCCCTCCAGCAAGAAATATGTTTTGCTTTTTTTATCCGCACGATACGAACTCACGCGAAAATCCCTAAAATATCCGGCGTATCTCTCAGGGACCTCATTGGAGTCTCTGAAATATCGCGTGTGAGAGAGATAGGGGAAATTGGGGACAATGGCGTAAAACCTTGCCCCGGGCCTGATGCGCCGGATGACCTCAATATCCGATTGGACATGATCCAGAAACTCGGCGCAGACGACGGAGTCATAGCCGAACGTTCTAAAAAGGTCGGTGTGCAGGGCGTCCTCGACCACAAAGGTAAAATCCGGGCAGTGCTGGCTTGCCCACTCGACGCGTTTTTGACTGAAATCGACCCCCCGATATTCTCTGATCCCTCTGTCACGCAGCAAATCGGCAAACTGACCGGACCCGCAGCCGAGATCCAGGACCGAACGGACTCCGTCACGCGTGATGAGATAGACTATCGTCGACCATAAAAAATAATGGTTGGCCTCTGTGTAGTGCTTGTGTGTTTCTAAAGTCCGAGAAAACGCCCGGTCATACCATTCTGAACTTCGTTCGGCCGTTTCCAGAGCAGGCTTCCGGGCCAATCGCGAGAGCGCCTTTGCTCCGGACAAGAGAACCAGCGGACACAAGGCCTTGCCGACCTTCTTCAATCTATAATCCATGATAAATCGGACTTCCCCTTCCTATCGATAACGCCTCCATAAAGCTCATTTTCCCTTCTCGCCTTGTTTCAGGCGGACGATCGCGATTGTGCAGTCTTCAGTCACTCTGTTTTTATAAGGGCAATCTTTGCAGAGATAGAAGCTATTGTTTCCCTTGTTGAATCGTTTTCTAAAATCCCGGGCCTTGCTCCCCTTCCAGATCGACAGGGCAGACTTTCCCCCCTCTACGGATCCGAAAGAATGGAGATCCCGGTAGTCATACTCGCAGGAGATGACCTCTCCAAGGGCGTCCAGCGTGATTCGCTTCCATGGCCGTATGCAGACGAAGGGCTTTTTTTCCTGTTGAAGCTTCCGGACTCGTATTCATATCTTTGATACTGCGGATGGTGAGGCGCAAAATAGCTGTCCAGGTCTTTGCCCAGGGCAGGAGGCATATCCACCGTTTTGAGCGCGAAATAATCCACTCCGAGCTCTTCCGCCAGCCGAAGCGCCGACGGCCACTCTTTCTCATTGTGGTGCATGACGACAAACCTGAGGGTCAGGAACGGCGTGGCGGAAGCCCTCCTTTTTTTCGCTTTGACTACCGTCCTGATATTTTCCAGAACCAGAGGGAGATTCCCGCCCCTCCGATACTGCCGATAGGTCTCGTCCGTCGCTCCGTCTATGCCGAACACCAGGCTGTCCAGACCGGAATCCACCAAGAGGTCCGCGGTAGCGTCGCTGAATTTGACATTCCCGTTAGTGCTGGAATGCAACACGATATTTTTCGACTTGGCATAGGCTATCATTTTGAGCAGAGCGGGATTCAAAAAAGGTTCGCCCCAATTCCAGAGCACGATCAAGAGCAGATAATCACCGTTCTCGTCGATGAAATCCTTGAATTTTTCGTAGGAGAGAACGCTTTCGGGGCGCGAGCCGTTTTCCGACGCCGTGAAGCAGAGAGGACAGGACACGTTGCAGAAGTTGGCCGGTTCCACCTGGCCGACGACCGGGTGCCCGAACGGTTTTTAGGGAAGGACAAACTGGTTGCAGCCGGCCTGGAAAAAGTTTCAGATTTTTTGGGGGGGGAGATTCTTGACTTCAAAGGGGATCTTCTCGAATTTGAATTTCAGCCGCCGGCGCAGCAGAAGATTCGGGATCTGGGGCAAGATATAGCGGAACTTGAATAATTTCATTTCAGGCCGTCCCGGAGCTTGATCTCAGCCAATGACTCAAATCTTTCTGGATCAGTTCCTGGAGTTCCATGATATCATCACGGAAGACATTCTCAAGGGTTTTTCTCGTCTCAGGGTTCATCTCCTGCCTGGCATAAAGCCTATTTTTCAGCGAATCGCGCCATTTTATCCATCCGTCCTCTTTAAAAATAAGTCTGCCCGCAACCCTGGCCAAGCTCCGCAGCCGGCTGGGATCGGCAAAAAATTTGTTTATCATTTTTGACCTGGGAAAACCGGATGTTTTATATCTCATCCGGACGGCCGGCGCATAGCTGGAATCTACGCCCAAAAGCCGATAAGCGTCCTGGACAAGGGCGAGCGGATCCCTTTTCAAGTCATCGAAGAGGCAGATCTTGACGTTACTGAAGCTTTCCAAATAGGCTTTAACCGACCAAGAAAAGAATCCCGTATCCTTATAAAACCAGATTTGCCCCCAGCCCTCTTGCCTCCTTTTTTCCTCTTGCGCCAGCCCCTCCTCGAAGGTCAGATATTCCCTGTTCTCGCTCAGAAGAAACGTATAAGCCGAATACGCCTTTCCAACCGGGTTTCGAATCGCGATGATGATTTTGGGATCACCAAAGAACTTCTGAATGGTCGGGATCGCCTTCTCGTAATGATACAGGTTTTCCGAGCTGGCTTCACCGATGGCTTTTCTATCCCCCGCCTTCTCGAAGAGCCTGCAATAATCATCAAAATCGTCAATATAGTCTTGTCTGTCGTCTCCGATCCCATTCTTGGGGACTTTCGAGAATTGGGAAAGAACGAAGCTGGGTTCCTTGATTGAGCTCATGAAGACGTCCGGGTGTTCTTTCAAATAATGGTACAGGGACGTTGTCCCGCAGCGGCTCGCCCCGACGATTAAAAAATTTGGAAGTCTGACTTTTTTGTGCTCAGTCATTATCGGGCAACAGGATTGATTCTATGTTCGATAAAACGCCGGCATTTTCCCGCAAAAAAAGGCGGATGTCAACCTTGCTAACATGATAATTATATCTCGAAGGCTTCAGCAATTCATGGTATCCAGTGATCATCGTTGCATGAGGGCCTGGATATATGGATCAGACCGATGAGGCGGTTATTCAACGACATACCATGCCAAACCTTCTATATAATAGAGCTTTTTTGTCACTCGATTGGCGATCGATTCATCGATCAACCGCCGGACGCCCTGATGGCCGCCCTGCTTTTTGACATAATAATCATGAAACGCGATGATGCCTCCTTTTCTGACAAAGGGACTCCAGTTTTTCCAGTCGGCCGAAACCGCCTCATAAGAATGATCGGCATCGATAAAAAGGAGGTCGATGGGCCGGCCTTTGGGCCAGGTCGCCGCAATATCGTTCGTCCATCCCCTATGGACGACAACCTTGTTTTTCAGGGGTGCGGTATTTTCATAAAAAACGTCAATGTGCTTTCTTCCTCTTAGCTGTTTTTTTATATACAGATCTTCCATCGTATCCGCATTGAAGGTATCGACCGCATGGTAGCTTTTATCATGCGTCAAGTACGGGGCCATCAGAAGGACGCCGCCGCCGGTCCAGGATCCCAGTTCGGCGATGACGCCGTCTTTTTTCTGCATGGCCAGCAAAGACAGGATGATTTTTTGCGCCCTGTTGGTAATGGACTCTCTTTTTCCCGCTTCGTAATAGGGATTCAGCTTGATCAGCTCTTTTTCGTAGAGATCTTGATTGGATTCGACCATTTGTCCCCATCGGCCATAATCGGCACGGAGGACTTTGTCCAGCTCAACGCTGCCCGAGGAATCGCCGGCGCAGACCAGAACAAATAAAAAAACCGGAAAAGACAAAACGCGGCGCGCAGGAAAGTGTTTCATAAGAGTGATAATCATTTCTTTTTCCATGTTTTTTGGAATCGTGCCCCGTTGACCTTGACAACGGCTCCTCCCGTTGCGAAAAAATGATATATCCGGCTGCTGATCGATGTCAAGAAAACGGATATAGCTGTCAACGCAGGTCGGCCTCCGCATTTGGAGCATAAGAAAAAGAAACGGCTGGAGCGGGACGTAAGCCGAATTCTGTTCCCGCGGTGAAGCGGGGTTCGTCCGGCATTTCAGCACGAAATGAAAGTGGGGAAAAAAGAGTATCATGACAGTTGCTCCAGCGGTGCGCCGCTTTCATATAATCAATCCCGGGAGAAATCACTTTCTTCCCTTCTCCTGGAGAAAAGGGTAAAATGTCCGTTCCGCCGGATACACGTCCATGGCCCAGGGAAAAGAATATCGCAATCGCGCGCCTTTAAGTTGTCTTGATAATAGCCTGATGATATATGGCCCTTTGAAAACTCAGCAATTCCAGAGAGGATAGCCGTCATGGATCGGAATCGGGTTGTCGTGACCGGATTGGGCGTCGTCACGCCGATCGGGATCGGTCTGGAAGAATTCTGGGCGGGATTGCTGGAAGGACGAAACGGCATCACCCGGATTACGCACTTCAACCCGGCCGATTTTCGATCTCAAATGGCCGGAGAGGTCAAAAACTTCAATCCGGAAGCCTGGATCGACGGGAAAATTGCGGGGCGGACGGATCGGTTCACGCATTTCGCCCTGGCTTCGGCGGCCATGGCGATCCAAGATGCCGGCCTCAAGGACTTCGCCTTCGATGGAAATCGGGCCGGCGTCATCATCGGTTCCGGTATCGGGGGAGCGCAATCGATCGAGAGTGGATATGCCGATCTCAGAGAAAATGGGCCGCGATCCCTGGGGCCTTTTGTCGTGTCCAAAGTCCTTGTCAATATGGCCGCCTGCATGGTGTCCATCACCCATGGTCTCAAAGGGCCTCTGTCCGCCCCTTCGGTGGCTTGTTCCACGGGGGCCAACGCCGTCGGGGATGCCTTTCGGATCATTCAAAGGGGAGACGCCGACATGATGCTGGCGGGAGGATCTGAAGCCTGCGTAACCCCGTTGCCCTTCGGCGCTTTCTGCGCGACGCGGTCGATGTCGTGCCGGAATGATCGGGTGGAACAGGCCAGCCGGCCGTTTGACAAAAACCGCGACGGTTTTGTCATGGGCGAGGGGGCCGGCGTCGTTGTTTTGGAAAGACTCGACCACGCCCTCCGTAGGAATGCTCGCGTTTACGCCGAGCTCGTCGGGTATGGAAATACGGCCGACGCTTTCCATTGGACGGCTCCCGAACCCGGCGGCGACGGAATGGTCCGGGTCATGCGGGAGGCCCTGCGCGACGCCGGCATCGCCGCGAGGAACGTCGGCTATATCAATGCCCATGGGACATCCACGGTCCTGAACGATAAGATCGAAAGCGCCGCCGTCTTGAAGGTGTTCGGCGATCATGCGCGGAATCTCAAGATCAGCTCCATCAAGTCGATGATCGGCCATCTGCTGGCCGCGGCGGGGGCCGTGGAATTCGTGTCGACCGCGATGAGTGTCTCGGTCGGCAAGATCCCCCCGACGATCAACTATGAGGTGCCCGACCCCGACTGCTCTCTGGATTATGTCACCCGGGGAGCCGAATCCGTCGACCTCCACGTCGCCATGAGCAATTCGTTCGGATTCGGGGGCGGGAATGCGTGTCTGATCGTGAAGAGGTACGAGAATTGAAATGAGAATCCCCAAGCTTCAAATAGGCGGAATCACGGCGGACATCCCGATCGTCCAGGGAGGGATGGGGGTCAAAGTTTCTCTTTCCTCGCTGGCCGCGGCCGTCGCCGAAGAAGGCGGGATCGGCACCATTTCCAGCATCGGCCTGGGAGATGTCGAGGCGTCCAAGCTCGAGTACGAACGGATATCCCGGGAAGCCTTGGAGGCGGAGATTCGCAAGGCGAAGAGGCTGACCCAAGGTCTCCTGGCGGTCAATTTCATGGGCGCGCTCAGCAATGTCGATGATCTGATCAAAACCGCCGTGCGGGAGGGAATCAAAATCATCGTCTACGGCGCCGGTCTCCCGATGAAGCTTCCCAACCTTGTGCGGGACCCTTCGGTCAATCTCGTGCCCATCGTCAGTTCGGCGCGGGTAACGGAACTGATCCTCCACGGGTGGAATAAACGCTTCGGAAGGACGGCCGACGCGGTGATCCTGGAAGGGCCTCTGGCGGGAGGACACTTGGGTTTCTCCAGGGAACAGCTTGACCAGCCTGAAAAATATTCCCTCGAGATTCTCTTGCCGGGAATCCTGGAAACGGTGAAGAGATTTGAAGATCGATACGGCCATAAGATCCCGGTGATTGCCGGGGGAGGAATTTTCGACGGTAGGGATATTGCCCGCATCCTTTCCTTGGGGGCGTCCGGAGTCCAAATGGCCACGCGTTTTGTTTGCACCAGGGAGTGCGACGTTTCTCAGGAATTCAAGCAGAGTTACCTGGACGCCAAAAAAGAGGACATCATCATTATCAAAAGCCCCGTCGGCATGCCGGGACGGGCCATCCGGAACAAATTTTTAAGGAACTTGGAAGGCGGGGAAAAAATGAAGATCGTCTGTGCTTACCGGTGTCTGTCCGCGTGCAAGGCCTCGGAAGCCAAGTACTGTATTGCGCTGGCTCTTACCAACGCCCATCGGGGGGATCTGGATCATGGGCTCATTTTCTGCGGCCAAAATGCCTACCGAATCGACAAGATCGTGACGGTCAAGGAACTCATCGCCGAACTTCTTGCCGAACTCAACGCAGCGTAGCCCAGGCGAGGGCGACGGCACGGATATGAAGCGAGATATGAAAAAGAGTATCTACTATTTCTGAAGCTTCGGTTCGTCGCCGACAAGCCTCCGCCGTCCCATGTCTTCGAGCAGGTCGCGCTCATAGCGGCCGAGGAGGGATGGGAGTATATCTAAGCTTTCGTGATCACGGGAAGCGGGAGTCTATCGTCCTTCGGTCGGTGCAAGAGTGTTTTCCTTCCGAATGTGTCCTTCAAGCCGGTTTTCGCGGCTGTTGACATCGCCGCGCCCAGAATGAAGGAAATGAGTGGAGAAAACGGCTATGTTTTAAAACCCGACAAGACTATTGAAGAAGTTGATCCCGGCGAATATGATCTTCTTATCATTCCGGGCGGAGCGCCGAATGGAGCGCCAACAACCGTGCGCAAAATCTAAAAAGCGCAAGAGATAGCCAATTAACAAATAAAGAGGAATATAAATATGGAACAAATACCGGATGTTTTGAAAGTAGCGGCAAATGCTTACAAACTGCTTATGGAAAATGAAAAAGTAACAACTCTCTAAAATAAGCTCCCCTCGAAGCTAATTTTAGGTTAGTCAAAGAATTTGCCCCAAAGAAAAAGTTGAAATCGTCCTTTCCGCTACGGTTCAAGCCCCCTCTCAAATGCGTCAACCGCCGTTGACCCTAAAATAGGAACGGCTGGAGCGGGACGTAAGCCGAATTCTGTTCCCGCGGTGAGCTCTTACCTCGCCTTTTCACCCTTGCCCTCGCGGGCGGTGTGTTTTCTGTGGCACTTTCCCCCGGTCGCCCGGAGTCGCCGTTAGCGACCATCCTGCCCTGTGGAGTTCGGACTTTCCTCCCCTACTCCTCTTCCAAGGATGAAGGAGCTTCCGCCTCGCCCGCTCCAGCCGTTACTTGTGAATGTTATACCAATGATGGCGCCCCAGGCGGCCTGCAGCCATGTCCGCCTCAGCCACCGATCTCCCTTTCGCGTTTTTCCGCTTATCCGTTTCCCGGCACTCTCGTTATTCCCCGGACACAATCCCGCCCAGGACGCCAGGTGACGGGCGGTCCCGAAACGATCCATATCCTTCCCGATTTCAGAGATGATCGCCTCCGCGACTTTCTGTTCTACCCCTGGGATCGTTTTCAGAAGTTCGATCTGTGGCGTAAAAGGGATGATGCGCACAGCCACCTCCCGACTGACTTCGGCGATCGATTCATCCAAGAAGTCCAGATGGGCCAGGATCTGACCAAGAAGGAAGCGATGATGAACCCGAAAGCGTCCTTCCAAGGCCTGGCGGAGCTTCGGAAGTTTATGGCGCAGTCGTCCCCGGGTCAAGTCGGCCGGCACGTCCGGTTTCGTCCCGACACCCTCATGACGTCCGAGGCCACCGATCCGAGTTTGACGTTGGCCGTCTCCAAAAGCTTCTGCAGCCGGTTCACCTCCCGAACCCTTTCGTCCAAAAGACTTTTACGATATCGGGCTAAATCGCGGAGGTCGCGGATCGGTGCCGGCGGAATGAAGCTTGCCCGCAACAGCCCGTGGGACAGGAGGTCGGCGATCCATTCGCAGTCTGTGACGTCGGTTTTCCGCCCCAGGACTCTCTTCAGATGCGTGGCGTTGATCAAGATCACATTGAAGTCTCCCTCCAGGAGATTGAACACCGGCTTCCAGTACACGCCGGTGCTTTCCATGGCAACGTGGGTCACTCCGTAGGAGCGAAGCCAGTCGTGGAGGACGATCAGGTCCGCCGTCATCGTTGCAAACGTCCGGATGTCCTTGCGAACCTGTCCGCCCTCCCTGATCAGAACGCAAGCCACGACCGTGTCTTTGTGAACATCGAGTCTGACAAACCGTTCATGAACGACGTTCATGCCACCTCCTTCGATGGTCTCCGGGGGATGCCTTCTGCTCCAAGAGTTTGCCTGGCGTGCTCTCCGCCTAAACGGAAGCAACAGTTCGAGGTGCCTGAGGACATCCTGGTCCAGCTAATAACGGGCATCGCGACACTAATCACACCCTCGACCTTCAACCACGGAGACACCCGGAGGAAGTGTATCATGAATCCACTTTCAACGTTCTCGGGTGGCCCGCACGGCCATGAGAAGTTAATTAGAATCAAATGTTAGAAACTGAAATTTGGGGGAAGTCCTCATCTCCTTGTTCTTGACATCGATCTGCGGCCGGGATTATCATTTTTTTGTGATGGGGAGTATCGATATCGAGCCTAAGGGGAGCAAAAGTCGCGAAACGCAAGAAAGCAATTATTTACAGCGCGCAATTTATTATACCCTAATCCCGAGAGCAAACATCAATCGTTTGAGAAGTTGGATGAAAATAAATGCAGGCTGTCCAAGAATTTAATGAAAGGAGTGATCGTTACCGCCGCCTATGAGTTATAAACATCAATTCCTTATCACAGCACTCCTCGTCCTGGCCACTCTCTTGGTCATGTCGTTTATCTATAAAATTCCCTTTTCGACAGATGATTTCTCTTGGATATCAGCCCGGAATGAAGGAAGGGTTCAGTTTTTAGATGATTATTTTTTTCGACTGCCCGTTTGGAAAGCCTTACATCATATTTTATTTCCCCTTTATTTAAGCCAATCCTGGTTGGTGAAATTTTTATTCTGGACCTTGGGCTGGTATGGCATCCTCTTTCCCCTGGTTTGGTTCCTAAAAAAATTTGGGCTCAATTGGGGATTGGCCCCGTTCCTGGCAGGGCTTGTCTTCTTCGCCCCCAATCAATATGAAATCACTTTTCTCGTGTATTCTCTGCCCTATTGTATTGGATTTTTTCTGTGCGGCTCAGGTTTCTGGGTGATGCGGATGAAGCGTCGTTGGATCGGCACCATATTATATCTCTTATCATTTCTGACGCTGGAGTCCTTTATCGTCGTAACGATCCTATTGGAGGTTTCCGTTGCAGAGGATCGCCTGCCCCTCAAAAAAACCATAAAAATAAAGCTGGTCGCACTTGCTTCCCTCTTTCTTCTTTATGGGGGAATCCGTTTGGGCCTTCAATGGCTCAACCCTTATCACTACGATATCCTCGTTCATCTTCAGTTCTCACAGATACGGGGTTTTTTTTACTCGTGTTTTTTAATCGGTTTTTACAAACTAAACGGCTTTCTTTCTCTTCTCCAGCTACTGCTTTACGTCGCTGTGATTTACCTGCTATTCAAAATATCTAAAACAAAACATTTGACCGGCATTGCGATGCGAGCTTTGATCATCCTGACAGTCCTGTGCGGAGCTAGCAGCTATTATTTTATCCTTAAATATTCAGCCCGAAGGGCGCTAGCGGGGCAGATCAGCTTCGTTTATGGAGTCTATATCATTGCCTGTCTGGCCTTCCTTTCAAAATTGAAAATACGGTCATTTGTAAAGATAGCGCTATTTCTCCTCTTTATTTCCCCTCAGATGATTAATCAAACGCACATTTTCAGGACTAAACAATATAACTATCATCTCATGAACAGTATAATCTCAGAGACTCAACGGCTATTAGCCGATAGAAATCAAACTGTCATTATCCATCCTGATCAAATCAAGAAAAAATTTAAGAGAGACTGGGTTTTTGCCAATGTTCAAGACATTGAACTCCTTTACAAGACTCGACTGAGCCCTCAAGAATATCGACGACTGATTTTTATGCAGTAAAGCGGAGGAATTTGCTTTTTTGCCTCGCGCGTACGTCCTGCCTCCCAAGCTCCGGAATTGCGCTTCCCATCACAAAGCGATGATATCCCCAGCCTCTGATCGCTGTCCAGAGAACCCTAAATCCGGGAGATCGTCACCAAGCAGGCCTTCCGGCCGGATTCACGTGCCGGACGACTGTAAAATCACCCGAAAAATTACAGACTCCCTCGCCCCGTGATCACAAAAGCTTAGAAATACTCTCCTCTCTCCTCGGCCGCATAGCCGTTGACCATGAAAAAGAAACGGCTGGAGCGGGACGTAAGCCGAATTCTGTTCCCGCGCGCCGAAGCGGCGGGGGCGGTTATTTATCTAGCCCCGCAATTGCTCGCGGGGACGAGCGGCCTACCCGCCCCGGGACGGGCCATCCCATAGGGGGCCGTTTGGCCTTGCTCCGGATGGGGTTTGCCCTGCCCCTGGTGTCGCCACCAGGGCGGTGAGCTCTTACCTCGCCTTTTCACCCTTGCCCTCGCGGGCGGTGTGTTTTCTGTGGCACTTTCCCCCGGTCGCCCGGAGTCGCCGTTAGCGACCATCCTGCCCTGTGGAGTTCGGACTTTCCTCCCCTACTCCTCTTCCGAGGAGCCAGGAGCAACCGCCTCGCCCGCTCCAGCCGATATTTTTATGCCGTATTGCTCCAGCTTTTTATAAAGGTTCGAACGCGGCGTATCAATTTCCCGCGCCGTCTGCGATATATTCCAGTTGTTCTGCTCCAGCTTGGCCAGGATAAAATCCTTTTCGGCCAGGTCCCGGAAGTCTTTCAGCGTCTTCACTTTTTCCGGCTCGGGAAGATACACGCGGTGCTCGCCGATAATTTGCTCCGGCAAATTCTTCTGCTCGATCGTGTCACGGTCGGTCATGATCAGCAGCCGCTCGACTACGTTCCGCAACTCCCGGACGTTCCCCTTCCAGGGGTATTTTATCATAGCCTCGATGGCTTCCGGGCTAAAATTCTTCATCTTGAAGTTATTTTCCTCCGCATATAGCTTGGAGAAATATTCGATGAGCAGTGGGACATCCTCTCTTTTCTCTCGAAGCGCAGGCGAATAGAGAGGAACGACGTTTAGCCGGAAAAAGAGGTCGTCGCGGAAATTCCTATTTTCGATTTCCTTCTTCAAATCTTTGTTCGTGGCCGCGATCACCCGGACATCGACCTTGTTGATCTTGCTCGATCCCACCCGCTGGACCTCGCCTTCCTCGAGAACACGCAGGACCTTGGACTGCGTTTTAAGGCTCATGTCGCCGATCTCGTCGAGAAAGATCGTACCGCCGTCGGCCTGCTCGAACTTGCCCATCTTCCGCTCCGTAGCTCCGGTGAAGGAGCCTTTTTCATGGCCGAAAAGCTCGCTCTCGATGAGCTCCTCGGGGATGGCGGCGCAGTTCACTTGGACGAAATTTTCCTTCGCGCGCAAGCTGTGAACATGGATCGCGCGCGCGATGAGCTCCTTGCCCGTTCCGCTCTCGCCATAAATGAGGACCGTGGCATTGGTCGGCGCCGTAAGAAGGAGCTCCTTCCAGAGCTTTTTCATCAGCGGGTGGTTGCCCACGAGCTCATAATGCTTCTCGGCCTTCCGCCTTAGATCCAGGCATTCCCTCTGCAGCTTGTTCTGGTTCAGGGCATTGCGCATCGTGAGCAACACCCGATCCCTATGGAGCGGCTTTTCCAGGAATTCAAAGGCTCCCAGTTTGGTGGCTTCAACGGCCGTCTGGATCGTCCCCTGGCCCGAGATCATGATCACTTCGGGCGAATAGGGCTTGTTCTTGATCTCCTTCAGGATTTCCAGGCCGTCCCGGCCGCCCGGCATTTTGATATCGAGCAAAATCAAATCCAATCCGACAGTCTCCTCGAGTTTTTGCAGCGCCTCTTCTCCATCCGCCGCTTCCAAGAATGTATAGCCCTCATACTCAAGGATCATCTGCAGGGATTTGCGGATGTTCGCTTCATCATCCACGACCAAGATCTTGCCTTTGCGTTCAGGTTTCATGTAGAGGACCTCTTCACCGCATAGATTTTAGCACAATTCGAAGCCGCGGGGCAAAAGCCGCGGGGTCAAACCTATTAGGTCCGGGGTCAAACCTACTCATTACGCATAATTTTCTAGGGGAGACTGCGTAATGAGTAGGTTTGACCCCGATTCCGGTTGACCCCGGTTCCGTAAGATTAATTGGCCAATTGTAAAGCGAATTTACAGGACATGCCCGGTAGCCCTCTGTTCGGCGAGTTGGTATAAAAATTGCTTTTCATTTCAACCTCTTGCCGTTAAAATGAAAAAGCACATGACTCTAACGAAAACATCATCTTCTTCCCTCTCTATCAAAAGAGGCGTTTGGCCCCTTGCGTTCCTTCTCGTGACAGCCATTCCTTGTCTCGTTCTTTCTCAGGAATCCAAGGCGGTCGAAAAATCTTTCACCCTAGACAACGGGATGAAGGTCTCTTTATATGAAAGGCATACACTGCCGGTGCTGAATGTCGTGGCCGCCGTCAATGCCGGTTCCAAGGATGAAACCGAAGAGACGAGCGGGCTGGCTCATCTCCTTGAACATTACATCTTGTTCCGCGGCACTGAGGTTCGGAGCGGAAGCGAGATCAGCAAGGATATTCGCAGGCATGGAGCTTATTTCAACGCCCATACGGGCCAGGACTTAGCCCTGTTCGAAATCTCACTCCCCTCGGACTTCGCCGACTTTGCTCTGAAAAACCAGAAGGAAATCTTGTTCGACCTCAAGTTCAGCCAGCCGGAAATGGACGCCGAAAAAGACGTCATCCTCGAAGAACTCAACCAGATCGAGGATGACCCGTTCAGGTTCGCCACGGCGCTTGTCTACCAGAATCTCTTCAAAGGGCACCCCTACCAAAAGCCAATTTTCGGAAAAAAAGAAAGCCTCAAGGCTATCACGCTCGAGCAGTTGGAGGGCTTTTATAAAAAATATTATCATCCCGCCAATTGCGCCCTGGCCATTGTCGGAGACTTCGCCCTCAAGGACATGGAAGAAAAGATCCGGGCGGTTTTCGGCCCTATTAAGAAAGAAGCTTTTGCTCCTGTAAAAATCGAAAAGGTCGGCCTCCCCGAAAAAACCATCGATGTGGAACAGGCGCTTGACGTCCAAGAAGCCTATCTTGCCATCGGGGTCGTCGCTCCCGATTATAACAGCCCTGACCAGTTTGCTGTTGATGTCCTCACCGAAATTCTCGGCCGAGGAATTCGGCCGATGCTCAATGCGGCACTCCGGGGAGAACGGGATCTCATTAACGGCGTGTCCATGACTTTTGTCGGCCTCAAATACGGGGGTGCCTGCGTCATTTATTTCACTCTCGACCCCAAGAATCTAAGCGCGGCCAAAAGGCAGGCTGTCCAGTATATCCGTCAGCGAACCCGGAGCGAGAACTACGCCAAGAGTGATGTCTATGGGGAAGAGCAGATGTATGCGTTCGACTATTTGGAAAGCGCGAAAAACCAAATCCGGTTCAATACCCAGCAGGCGCAGGAAGACGGCCTGGGCATGGCCAGCTCGTTAGCGATGTATCTGCTTCTCAATGAAGGTTCCGATATGTTGAATTATCTGGGGAATATCGGAAAGGTCGACACGTCGGACCTGAGAAAAGCGGCCGCGAAATATCTCTCCAAGGGAGAGTATGTGCTTGTTTCGATCGTTCCGAAAAAGAAGTAAAATCAGGCGACATTCATGAAAACCCTCAGACGCTCATCAAAGAGATTATCGGTCCTCCTGGGGATCACGGGAATCCTGGTCATGATATCTTCGGCTCCGGCGGCCGAACCCACGAATGCTCCCCAAAAGAAAAACCTAGACAACGGGCTGGCCGTGATCTATCAAAAGGATACAGCGTCCGGCGTCACGGTCCTCAACTTTCTGATCGGCGGCGGCCAGAAAGCCGAGCCGGCCGGGCTGGACGGACTGGCCTATATCGCTACCCGGCTGGCCATCGAAATTCCGGACCGGGACAAGGTCCAGGAATTAATGGCGAAAGCTTCTCGTTATAGCCTGGCCTCAAAGGGCGATTACTCGATGATCCAAATCGAGTTTCTTTCGGAAAACCTCGAGGACACTCTGAAAATATTTGCCGAGATCATGATGGATCCGCTCTTTTCGGGACTCCGGATCAATTATGTCAAGGAAAATATGGCCCACCAGCAAAAAATCCAATCCGACGATTCGGTCAATGTCGGACATTTGGCCCAGCTCGAGGCCTTATTCGGAAAGACCGGATACGGGCGTTCATTCTGCGGAACGGAAGAATCGCTAAAAAGGATCAAGGGCAAAGACATTGAAAATTTCTACAAGCAACACTTCCTGGCCGATCGGATGGTCTGTGCGGTCGTCTCCGACCTCGAACTAGGAAGAGTCCTGGACATCCTCAAGAAATATTATGCGAAACTTCCATCAACAGGGGTCGCTTCGGCACCCGACTCGCCTTCCCCGGCCGGGTCTAAGCGAGCCCCCAAAGAAGCCTATATCGAAAAAGAGACAAAGCAATGCCTGGTTTCTTTCGCTTTTCCCCTGCCGCCGACATCAACGAAAAATTTTGTCCTGAACTATCTTTTGGAAAACCTTTTGGGAAAAGGTCCGGGCTCCAGGCTTTGGGGATTGAGGTCCCAGGAGAAACTAGCCTACAATGTAAACGCCCAGGCCACGCAGATGAAAGACGGCGGCGTCCTTGAGGCTTATCTCGAAACCGATGCCGCGAAGAGGGAAGGTGCATCGAAAGCCCTCAACAAAATATTGACCGACCTATTTGAAAAAGGCCTGACCGAGGAAGAGCTTCAGACGGCCAAGGTGAGCGCCAAGGCGCAATTCCTGCGGTTGAATGAGACCAAGGATAAGCGAGCTTCGACGTTTACTATATTTGAGGCACTGGGCTTAGGGTTCGATTTCTTTACGAAATTCCCTCAGGACGTCGAGAATGTGACTCTCGCGGAGATGAACGCCCACATCAAAAATATCCTCCCTCCCGAGAAAGCTTCGCTCGTGATTGTCGGGCCGAAGCGCTGACAACGGCGCACCTATTCAACGATGTACCAAGCCAAACCCTCGATGTAATAGAAATTCTTCGCCGCCAAAGAGACGATGGCTTCATCAACAAATTCTCGGACGCCCCGATTGCCGCCCTGTTTCTTGACATAGTAATCATGGAAGGCGATGATTCCCCCTTTTCTCACAAAGGGACTCCAATCGTTCCAGTCCGTCGAAACTGCCTTGTAAGAATGGTCGGCGTCGATGAACAGGAGGTCAATCCTCAGATTTTTTGGCCATGAGGCCGCGATATCGTGAGTATAACCTTGATGGACAACGACCTTTGTTCTCAAAGGCCGGATATTTTCGTAAAAAACATCCAGGTGTTTCTTCCCCTTCAAGAATTCCTGAATATACCTGTCCGACATTTTATCCGCATTGAACGTATCGACAGCATGATAACTTTGATCATGCGTCAAAAAGGGAGCCATGAGGAGAACTCCGCCCCCCGTCCAAGAGCCGAGCTCGACAATCATGCCGTCCTTTTTTTGCATGGCAAATAAGGACAAAATAACTTGCTGGACGGGGTTGGTAATCGACTCTTTTCTGGCGTGTTCGAAATGAGGATTGAGCTTCCCGAGTTCCTTTTCGTAAAGGGGGAGATTGAGCTCGATCATCGTTTCCCATTTCTCATACGGGGCATTAATGACTTTATCCAGCCCCATACTGCCTGTCGAATAGTGAGAACATCCCCCCAGGAACATAAGAGGGAGCCATAACAGAAGATTCCCATAAAAAGACCTTTTCATGGCTCGATCAAAGTCCATTGACTTGAATACGGAACCTCTTCCCCGACGGACTCGGGATGACAATCTTTGATTATGCCGTTCTACTTGGACGCGGGCGCTTCCATCTTCAGGAGTTCGGCCCACTCTTTATCCACTTCTTTCTGAATGGCTTCGAGCATCCAGGCGTTGCCTTCTTTAAATAGATGGCGGAAACGCCCCTGGGGCTTGAGCCATTCGAGCACCGGTTTTTTCTCCTTGGGCTTGAAGTTTATCTTGTACTTTCCGTTCTCGACTTCATACACCGGCCAGACGCAGGTATCGAGGGCAAGCTGGGCCAGCCTGATTCCGATGGATGTCTCATACTTCCACTCGGTCGGGCAGATGCACATGACGTTCAGGAAAGCCGGGCCTTCGGCTTTGAAGGCCTTTTCTGCTTTATTATAGAGGTCCAGCCATCTGGCGGGGCTGGCCTGCGCGACATAAGGGATGTTATGGGCCGCCATGATTTTCGTCAGGTCCTTTCGTCCCTGAATCTTTCCCGCGCTTTTCGCCCCGGCCGGGTCGGTCGTCGCCGATGCGCCGAGCGGCGTTGCGGACGACCTTTGGCCGCCTGTATTCGCGTAGTTTTGGTTGTCGTAGCAGACGTAGACGAAGTTGTGGCCGCGTTCTGCGGCCCCGGAAAGCGCCTGAATGCCTATGTCATAGGTGCCCCCATCTCCGCCCATGGCCATGAATTTAATATTTCTGTCGGCCGGGATCTGTCCTTTCTTTTTTAATGACTTATACATCGCCTCGACGCCGGCAATGGTCGAGGCCGCGTTCTCGAAAGCGCTGTGGACCCAGTTCATGTTCCAGGCGGTGCGCGGATAAATGGTTGTGCAAACTTCGAGGCACCCGGTCGCATTAGCAGCAATGATCGGGTCTTCGGTCGCCCGTAGAATCACTTTAAAAATCAGGGGGATTCCGCAGCCTAGGCACATGCCGTGTCCGGCCACGAGTTTATCTTCGATTTTGGTGAGGTCTTTTAATCTGACTGCCATGTTCGACTCCTTATCACGACTCTCTCAGGTTGAGATATCCGCACATTTCCTCGACCTTTCCGGTTCTGCGGATCTTCTCGAGCTTGGCGCCCACTTCCTTAAAGTGCTCGACCTTGATGTCACGCCCGCCGAGCCCATAGACATAATTGACGACCTTGGGGCGCTCGGTGCAATCGTAGAGGGCGTTGCGGATCTCGGTGAAGAGCGGAGCCCCGAATGCGCCGGGGCTGGAGGCCCGGTCCAAGACAGCGACGGTCTTCATCCGCTTCAAGGCTTCGGCCATCTTCTGGTATGGAAACGGGCGGAAGACTCTGGGTTTGAGCAATCCGATCTTAAGCCCTTCCTGCCGCAGCTCATCGACCGCATCCTTGCCGGTACCGGCTGCCGAGCTCATGACGACGATCGCCAGCTCGGCATCATTCATTTTGTATTCCTCAAAGAATCCGTAGCCGCGTCCGAATTTCTGGCCGAATTCTTTGCCGACCTGTTCGATGACCCTGGGGGCTTTCTCGATACCTTCGATCTGGCTGCGTTTGTGCTCGAAATAGTAATCCGTGAAATCCAGCGGACCAACCGTGATCTTGCGGCTCAGATCGAGGAGCGAATAAACAGGCTTGTACTCGCCGATAAATTTCTTGACCTCGGCGTCATCCTCCACCTGGACGACTTCCACGGAATGGCTGATGATAAACCCGTCCAGGCCGACTAAAACGGGAGTCCTGACATCCATATGCTCGGCGATGCGAAAGGCCTGGATGAAATTATCGTAGGCTTCCTGGCAGTTTTCCGAATAGAGGTGAATCCAACCGGCGTCCCGGGCACCCATGGTGTCGCTGTGGTCGCCGTGGATGTTGATCGGCGCGCTAAGAGTGCGGTTGGCGATTCCGGCGACGATGGGCAGCCGCAGCCCGGCCGCGATATAGAGCATTTCCCACATCAAGGCCAGGCCCTGGGAGCAGGTGGCGGTCATGACCCGGCCTCCGGCGGAGGCGGCCCCGATGCAGACGCTCATGGCGCTGTGTTCGCTTTCGGGGCAAACAAATTCGCCCGTGATCAGTCCGTCCGCCTTAAATTGGGCGATGGACTCGACGATGGCGGTTGAGGGAGTGATGGGATACGCCGCGATCACATCCGGGTCTACCTGGCGCGTGGCTTCGGCGATGGTCTGGTTTCCGTTCAACGGTTTTAGCGTCTTCATTTTTTCCCTCCCTCAGCCAGCTTGACCTCTTCCTTGACCATAACGATGGATTTCGGCTTGGTCGGACATTCTTCGGCACAGAGTCCGCAGCCCGTGCAATAGTTATAATTAATAGCTTTCATCACGCCATCCTCGGCGACGATGGCGAAATGAGGACAGTAAAGCCAGCAGAACATGCAGTGAATACAGGTTTCTTCTATAAATTCCGGCTTCAATCCCGAACGCCACGTCCCCGTCAAATTCTCGCGCGAATTTCCCGGGTGGACGTTGACACATCCGATCGGCAACTCTTTCCAATTTTCTTTTTTCATCCTTCCTTGACCTCCTTGAACGCTCTGTCAATCGTCCGCAAATTCATCTCGACGACCTCCTTGCGCAGCTTCTTACTCAACGATTCCTTGATATTCTCTTTGAATCGACCCAGGTCCATGAGATCCGTGATCTTGACCAGCGCCGAGACCATCGGGACGTTGGGGATGGCCTTGCCCAGCTCATCCCGGGCAATGGTGTAAGCGTCCAGCCCAAAGATCTTCCTGTTTCCTAGCTTGAGATTTTTCCGGATGAGCCCTAGGTCGAACGTGGTGTTGATCAGGAAGAAAGCGTCATCTTTGGCCCCGTCGCTGATATCGACCAGGCCGAGAAGGCTGGAGTCCGTGACCACCACGATGTCCGGAGAATAGACCTGACTATGAGTGCGGATGACCTTTTTGCTGATCCGGTTAAAGGCCAGGATCGGCGCTCCTCGCTTCTCGGCGCCGAACTCCGGGAAAGCCTGCACATACTTCCCCTTTTCTGTCGAAAGAACGTCTGCGAGTGTAACGGCAGCTGTGACAACTCCCTGTCCTGCCCGACCGTGCCAGCGGATCTCAATCGTATCTTTCATAAGACCTCCTGTAGGTATGTATGATTATTCCTTAAGTTCCGTTCTGCCTTCGAGGGCTTTTCTGACGGTAACTTGATCGGCAAAATCAATGTCCGAACCCACGGGCAAACCCATGGCCAACCGGCTTAATTTGATATGGAAATCTTTCAGCAGCTTGACCAGAAAATGGGCCGTCGCTTCCCCTTCGGCCGTGGGGTTGGTGGCGATGATAATTTCCTGGAAATGCCCCTTTTCGATGCGCTCGAGGAGCTTTTCCGTCTTTAAATCCTCCGGCCCCATGCCCTTGAGGGGCGCCAGCAAGCCGAGGAGGACATAGTAGCGGCCGTGGTAAATGCCGGTTTTTTCGATGGAGGAGATGTTATACGGCTCCTCGACGATGCATAAAATCTCATCGCCGCGGCCGGAATCGCTGCAGTACCGGCAGGGATCGATATGAGTGATATTATTGCAGATTGAGCAGTAGAACAGGCTCTTTTTCATCTCCCGGATGGCCTCGGCCAGGTTGTCGGTTTCTTCCTGGGGAAGGCTGAGCAGATGAAAGGCAATTCTCTGGGCTGTCTTGGCGCCGATACTGGGAATCTTCCTGAGTTCCTCGATGAGACGGTTAAGAGGCTGGGCGTATTCAAACATCAAAACATTCCTGGAATTTTCAGCCCGGCGCCCAGGCTTCCCAGTTTCTGAGACAGGTGTTCATCGACCTTGGCCGCCGCATCATTGAAGGCGGCCATGATCAAATCCTGGAGCATATCGATATCATCCTTGTTGACGACTTCCGGATCCAGCTTGAGCGAAATTAAGTTTTTCTGGCCGTCGAGGGTCACCGCAACCATGCCGCCGCCGCTGGTCCCTTCGATCCGCAGCTCGGCCAGTTCCTTCTGGAGCTTTTCCTGCATCTCTTTGGCGGACTTCATCATCTTTTGCAAATCGCCAAGGCCTTTCATCTCATTCCTCCTCTTCCTTGCCCGTCCCTTTGACGGGTTCGACCGAAAGCACTCGAGCCTTGAATGTATTCATGAAATACTTGACCGTGGGGTCCTTGAGGGCGACATCCATATCTCGCTCTTTCTTGAGGAGGGCATCGTTTGCATTATCGGCGGGAGTTCTGGATGTCGCGACCGACGGCTTTGACTCAACGGCAGGCTGGGTTTTTAGCTTGGTCTCCTCTTTTTCCTGAGCTTTGACCGGAGTCGGAGGCTGCCAGGGGGCTCTGGGATGGGATTCAGCCGCTCCGGTCCCTTCTTTCCTGATTTGGCCGATCTCCTGGAGAATGTCCTTTAAAGGAACGAGCTTTTTAAAATGGCAGAGCTTGACGAGAAGCACCTCAAAATAGATCTGGGGATGGGACGAATACCGCATTCCCTGCTCGGCCTGCTGGAGGGCCTGGAGGTAACGAAGAAAATCCTCGCCGGACGCTTTATTCGATTCCTCTTTCAGCCGCTTGAGCTCTTCGGGGCTGAAGGCCAACAGATCTTGGGCGCTTTCCACAGAGCCGACGAGGAGCAGGTTCCGAAAATGCTCGACCAGCTCCTTGTAAAAGAACCGCAAATCATGCCCGGACTCGATGACTTTTTCAACAAGCGGAAAGACGGCTTCGGGCTTTTCCTCAAGGATAGCGGAGGAAAACTCGTAGAGAAGGTCTTGGCTGACAGTGCCCAGGATTTCCTTGAGCTCCTGGTCGCCGATATTCTCGCCGCAGAAAGCCACGGCCTGGTCGAGCAGGCTCTGCGCATCGCGGATGCTCCCGTCCGAGGCCTTCGCGATCAGGCTGAGCCCGTACGGGGAGATAGTCAGGTTTTCTCTTTTACAGATATCCATGAGGTGGTTGATGATGTCTTTCTGGGAAACCTTTTTAAACTCAAAATGCTGGCAGCGCGAGATGATCGTGGGGGGCACCTTGTGGAATTCGGTCGTGGCAAAAATGAAAACCGTACTCGGCGGCGGCTCTTCCAGGGTCTTGAGGAGGGCGTTGAAGGCGTGCACGGAAAGCATGTGGACTTCGTCAATGATGATGATTTTATAGCGGCTGTGGATAGGCTTGTATTTCCCCGTGTCCCGGATCGGGCTGATCTCTTCCACGCCCCGGTTGGACGCTCCGTCGATCTCCAGGACGTCGATCGAGCGGTCCTCGTTGATGCCCGTGCAGAATTCGCATTTGTTGCAGGGCGTCGGGGTGGGACCGTATTGGCAGTTGAGGGCTTTGGCCAGGATCCGGGCCGCTGTCGTTTTTCCCACGCCGCGCATACCCGAAAAAATATAGGCCTGGGCGACGCGGTTGTTCTTGACGGCGTTTTGAAGGGTCTGGACGACGGCCTTCTGGCCGATCATCTCCTCAAAGGCCTTGGGCCTGTACTTCCGCGCATAAATTAAATAGGACATGTCCGTGATGATTGAATACGGGCTAGGAAATTATTCCTTTTTATGTAAAAAACAGTTTAGCACAAATCGGGTGGAATTCAAAAAACTATTTTTTATGTGTATAATGTCGCCTGCTGTGCAAAAAAATTCAAGCCTGTTGGAAATTCATGCGGCGGTGGTCCTTTTCGGCCTGGCCGGGCTGTTTGGAAAATGGCTTCCTTTCTCCCCCTTCATGATCGTCTTGGGACGGGTCTTTTTCGCCAGTATCGCCCTGGCAGCCGTTCTCATCCTGGCCAAACAGGGCTTTAAAATCGGCAAGGGCGGTGATTGGGCGCTTTTCTTCGGATTGGGGCTGCTTTTGACGATCCACTGGGTGACATTTTTCAAATCGATCCAGGTTTCGACGGTGGCCATCGGCCTTCTATCGTATTCCAGTTTTCCGGTCTTTACGGCCTTCCTGGAACCTCTTTTATTTAGGATCAAGCCTGATCCGATGAATATTTTTTTTGCTTTCATTTGTCTTCTCGGCGTTTTCCTGATTATTCCCAGGTTTGACCTGTCCGACTCCACGCTGAAAGGCGTTTTATTCGGATTGATGGCCGGCCTCACCTTTTCGCTTTTGACGATTATCAACAGGAAACTGACGCGGAGATATTCGAGCCTCCTCATCGCTTTTTATCAGGATTTTTTTGCGATGCTGCTGCTTCTCCCATTTTTCTTTTCGATCAGGCCTGGCATAAGCGTGAACAGTTTTATGCTCCTGCTCGTTTTGGGCGTGATTTGCACCGCCGGCTCTCACACGCTCTTTATCAAAGGGATGAGAAAAATCCAGGCCCAGACGGCAAGCATCATCTGCTCGTTGGAGCCGGTCTACGGCATTATCTTGGCCTTTCTGTTTCTAAAGGAAATCCCGGCCAAGAGGACTGTCCTAGGAGGGATGATTATTTTTAGCGCCGTCCTCTTTATCTCACTGAGAACCCTGAAGACGGCTCGGCAATCGGTCAGCCCTTCGACACAGCTTTGAGGTTGAAGCGAATATCCAACCTTGATTCTTTGAGCTCGGCCACGCCAAGACATATTCAATGCTGCGTCCAATCAGACACGGATGTGCTGCATTTTGTCATCCACGACGCCGAGGCCCAATCGTTGGGCATACCGGAGGTATTTTGTGAAGCGGGGATTCTCATTCACAGACACATTCATGCTCTTTCTTTTTTCCTCTAGAAGATTGTGGCAGACCATGTCCATGGCAAAGGGGTCCGTGGCAAAGAAAAGGGTGTTGAACATATATGTGAATTTCGCGACGGGGCCGGGGCCACCGTCATATTGGGCCCGGAGGCCGTCCGTGATATTGAGGATGAGCTTGTCGCGGAGCAGGGGGAAGGCCGGGACTTCGACGCAGACATCCAGGAACAGAGGCTGATGGAGTCGGTTCGTATTGCAGACAGAACCATAGCCGATATTTTTGGTGGCGATGGAAATCGCATTGCCCGTGTTCTTGAACACGGGGACATTGATGATCTTGGTCAGCTTTTTGGCCAGCAGCTTGCCGAAGTAAGAGTATTTGCCGTTGAAAACGTGTTGGTTCAGGTAGGGCAAATCCTTGGGGCCTTCCACATCGGCCCAGTAATAGACGTCCTTGTCGAAATTTTCCGCGCTGACATGGGTGCCGTCCGGCCTCAGCCAGCGGCTATTGTCTTGCGTTTTTCCTTCGGCGGCCGCCTCATCCATTGTCTGCAGCCCTTCGATGCCGATCCCGGGATAGCGCTCGGTCGTGAACCCGGCGTCCTTGAGCATATAATCAAATCGGTCCCAGATGATGACGTTCGGACGCTTGATTCCGCCCGCAACGAGCCAGGCGATAATGGCATCCACTACTTCCAGCCGAGTGCTGATCAGACCGGGGCCGACCGGGTTGACCTTGATGCCGACTACGTCATCCTTCGTGAAAAACAACCTAAAACTATCCTTCAAGTTCTTGGCCGTGAGATTCGTGATCCCCTTTTCGAACATCGCCTTTATGACATCCCCATTCGGCTTTTCATCTTTCATAGCGTCAGCATGATGGACCTCGACGACTTTTCCGGGAAACGGTCCCGGCAGCGAATATTTCGTCTTGGGGACTTTCAAGGCTTCGTCGAGGTTTGTCTTGGGACGAGGCGGCGGGGTCTTTTGAGCGGGGCCATTCTGTCCCGTTTCATGAGCCCCAAGGGCCCGGTTGCCCAGGAACCAGCCCACGCCCGCCGCACCGCCGATCTTTAAAAATTGACGCCGGTCGACCGCATTCTCATGCTCCAAAGACTTATAACCCCGCTTTTTCAAGACGCTCTCCTTTTTGATCGTCATTCAATACAGAAGATGCAACAACACCAGTTTTCATGCCACAGCCTAAATTCTTAGTTCTCAGCCCTGGCAAAGACGTCATTGATTCGCTCGAACGCCCAATCGAGGTCGGATTTCTGAATAATCAGCGGCGGCGCAAATCGGATGACATTCTCGTGAGTTTCCTTGCACAGGAGTCCGACATCTTTCAAGGCTTCGCAGAAACGTCTGGCCCCGCCGGCCTCGGGCTTAAGTTCGATCCCGATCAACAATCCCTTCCCTCGGACGACCTTGATATGTTTGCTCTTGATCGTCTTGAGCCTGGCCATAAAATATTGCCCTTGCTTTTCGGCGTTCCTGACAAGCTTCTCGTCTTTAATCACGCAAAGGGCTTCGCGGGCAACCGCGCACGCCAGCGGGTTTCCTCCAAAGGTCGAACCATGCTCACCGGCTTTAAAGACACCCAGGATTTCCGCCGAAGACAGGACCGCCGAAATCGGGTAGCAGCCGCCGCCCAAAGATTTCCCGATGATGACCATGTCGGGCTTCGCACCTTCATACTCGTAGGCAAAGAGCTTGCCCGTCCGGCCCAAGCCGGTCTGGATCTCATCGGCAATAAAAAGGACATTATTCTTCGCGCAGACTTCTTTGACTTTTTTGAGATATCCTTCGGACGGCATCAAGATCCCGGCTTCCGCCTGGTAGGGCTCAACAAGAAAGGCGGCCGTATTGGGGTTGATCGCTTTTTCGAGAGCTCCCGCGTCGCCAAAAGGGATGACGACAAAACCCGGCGAGAAGGGCCCAAAGTCCTTTTTGTAGAGATCCTCGGTCGAAAAGCTGATTACAGCGATCGTCCGGCCATGAAAATTATTCGCGCAGGCGATGATTTCTGCTCGGTCCTGCAGAACGCCCTTTTTCTGATAAGCCCATTTGCGGGCTGTTTTGATGGCGGTTTCGACGGCCTCCGCCCCCGAATTCATGGGCAGGACCATTTCGTAGCCCGTCATTTGGCACAATTCTTTGGCCAGCAGAGGCCATTGGTCGTTCCGAAATGCCCTGGATGTCAGAGTCAATTTTTTGGCTTGGTTCTGGAGGGCTTTGACGATGCGCGGATGGCAGTGCCCCTGGTTGACGGCCGAATAGGCGCTGAGAAAATCCAGATACTTTCTGCCTTCCACATCCCAAACCCAGATGCCCTTAGCCCTAGTGATAACGGCGTCCAAGGGGTGATAATTATGAGCGCCGTACTTGTCCTCGACGGCGATGAAGCCTTTTGTGTTCACTTAAGACTCCTTTTAAAAACAATATGGTCTGGCGGAGAGGGCGGGATTCGAACCCGCGGTACGCCTTGCGACGCACACACGCTTTCCAAGCGTGCTCCTTAAGCCACTCGGACACCTCTCCGGGCTTAATTATGAATAATAACCGAGCTTGTTAAAGTATCAAAAAAAGAAGGTCAGGTCAATTTGACCGATAGATATTGATGATATCCTTGAGGATGGCGGCGGCGGCTCCCCGTGGGTCCGATTTGCCTCCGATGACCGTAACGGATCCCATGGTGTCCGTGAAATAGGTAACCCCTTTGTTTGTACCGGAAACTCCGAAAAGCGGATGGCTGAATTCGAGGGGACAAACCCGGACCTCAGCGCTGAATTCGTTTCCCTGTTTCAGCAATTTTCCCAACAATTTGACGACCTTGCCTTCCTGTTTTGCCGCTCGTAGGACGGCAGGAGAGATATTTGTGATTCCCTCGACCTTGATATCGCTTAAACTAAACTCTGTCCCGACGACTGTATTCGCGATCAACAGGATCTTGCAGGCCGTATCCCATCCCTCGATATCCACAGACGGATCGGCCTCGGCGATTCCTTTTTGGCGGGCTTCTTTCAAGGCCGCATCATAGCTCAGGCCTTCGTCCATCCGGGTGAGAATATAGTTCGTCGTCCCATTCAGGATTCCTTCGATCCCGAGAATTTCGGTGCCCGCGAGAGAATAAAGCCCGACGTCCAGTGTCGGCAGGGCCGCGGCCGTCGCTCCGCTGAACTTTAGGCTCAAACCCTTGGTCTGGGCTTTTTTTATGAGATGCTTGAAATCTACAACGAGCGCTCCTTTGCTGGCCGTCGCGGCATGCCAACCCCGTTCCAGGGCTCTATTCAGGAAACTGATGCCAGGCTCCCCTGTTTTAAGACTGGAAACCGTGCAGTCGACGAGAACGCCCGGTTCGATCTTTGGCAATACACCCTCCAGACCGAGACCCGGGCTCCAAGCTGGGCCATCTTCAAGTCTCGACCCTGCGACTTTTAAAAACCGGGACCGTTCCTGCGGCGAAGACAAAACGATCCCTCCGCCAATTTCCAGAATGGCCCTCAGTTCGAGCTCCAGGCCATAGCACTCCAGGCAAATATCCTTTTTTTCTTCAATCAAACGGGCAAAAGCGCGGCCGACATGGCCGAAGCCCATCAAGATCATAGTGACGACTTTATTCATTTATTTTTTGGATGAACGCGGGTGAAAATAATTTCTTTGGCGTTAGGCTCAAACTTGACGGACAGGCTGCCAACCTGGCCCTTGGCGTCGGTCATAAAGGACAACAGTTGGTCGAAATTAATGAAATCGCTGGTCATGTCGAAGATATCATAGTGATAGTGCGTGAGGCCGAAGACCAGAGTGTTATATTTCGCTCCGAGCTCACCTCCCTGTTTTTCGATCGTGACAATCCCATAGCCGGGGTTCTCATAATCGCCGGCATAATCGTCCAGCGCATGAGAGGGCTGCGTGTTCGGCTTCCTGTCTTTTTCCCGCTCTTTTTTGGCTTTTTCGGCGTCTTGCTCCGATTTGACGCGCTCGTCCTTAATCCTCTGGTTCCAATCGACCTGGCTGAGCCCAAGCAGGCGGTCATAGATATTATAAGCCAAGATGGTGTTGACCGGCGCCCCGTCCAGATTGTTCAAAAGGACGATGCCCAAATGATCCCGGGGCATGACCGAGACCATGGCCGAGAAGCCATCGATGGCGCCATGATGATAGACCAGCAGATGGCCACGATAGGCGGTAATCCGCCATCCCATGCCATAGGATGGAAAAAAGAGCTCGTCGTATTTCATTTCGTCCGGCACGACCATCTGGGGCGAATGAATTTGGGCCAAGGTGGCTTCGGCGATGATCCGCGGCTTGTCCTTTTCTCCGGATTGGCCCTTGTTCAGGTTGAGCAGAATCCACTTGGCCATATCCGAAACATTGGAATTGATCGAGCCGGCGGGCCCGATGGCATCGATATTGCAGAAAGGGATCTGCTCGACCTTGCCCTTGATTTCCTGGTAAGGAAGCGCAAAATCTGGCGCTTTCTGGGAATCCGTGACCGAGAAGTTGGTCTCCTTCATTTCCAGCGGCTCCAGGATTCTCTTACGCGCGAATTCTTCCCAGGGCATGCCGACGGTTTTTTCGACAAGATACCCCGCGGTCATGAACATCAGGTTCTGGTATTGATAGGCGGCGCGGAAGCCGCGGCTGGGTTCAAGATATTGCAGGCGTTCAAAAAGCTGCTGTCGGCTGAGAGGCGAAAGATACCAGACGCGGTCATGGCGCGGTAAACCCGAGCGGTGGCAGACGAGGTCGCGCGGCGTCATCTGTTCGGAGGCGACAGGGTCGAGAAGCTTGAACGACGGCAGGTACGTCCGGACGGGTTTGTCCCAATCCAGCTTTCCTTCATCGACCAGGATTCCCATCGTCGTGGCCGTGAACGCTTTCGTGCATGAACCAATGGCAAAGACCGTATGCGGCGTGACTTTCAGGCCGTTTTTGACATCTTTGAAGCCGAAGCCTTCGGCATAGATGAGCTTTCCGTCTTTGACAATGGCCGCGGAAACGCCCGGCACTTTCCACTCGGCCAAGATTTTATTCGCGAAAGCATCAAAGCCATTTAAGCTCGACAGCGCGTCGGGTTTCTGCGCCCAAGTTGTCGTAGCGACAAGAATCAGAATAATGACAATCGTTGTCGAAGCTCTTATCAATGCTTTTTTCATGCGTCCCGTCTCCTTTCTTTTTTGAATCTTTCCAAACGATTTTTTAGGTATCGGGTTTGTATGGCGGAGAGGGCGGGATTCGAACCCGCGATTCCAATTGCTCAGAATAACGGTTTTCGAGACCGTCGCCTTCAACCACTCGGCCACCTCTCCGCATCTTATCGGGTATCTTTCTGAGGGCTAATATTATATAGGATTCGGACGAAAAATAAATCATTTTCCAGAGGGTGCCACATCACCTCTATTTCCGGGAGCGTCCTGATAAGCCTGGATAACGAAAATTCAAACCCTTCGTGAGAGTTCTATCGCCTTTTTTGTTTGAAAAATTCTTTCAGTATTTGGCCGCATTCCTTTGCCAATATTCCGTCCTCAACGTTTATCTTATGATTCGTTTTTTCAAACGGAAACTTCATAATGGAAACGACCGCCCCGGCTTTAGGGTCCTTCGCGCCAAAAACAAGCCTTCTTAGCCTGGCTTGAATCATCGCCCCCAGGCACATGGCGCATGGTTCAAGGGTGACGTACAAATCGCAATTCTGAAGCCTATAATTGCCGACTTTTCGGCAAGCCCTTCGGATGGCGATAATCTCGGCGTGGGCCGTCGGGTCGCTGCGCCGGATGGGCTCGTTGTGTCCGAGGCTGATGATTTTCCCATCTGCGACAACCACTGCCCCGACCGGCACCTCGTCTTTTTCCCCCGCGTTCTTGGCTTCGGCCAGCGCGCGCCGCATAAAATACGAATCGTTTGCATGGCTGGTCGAATTTTTCGCTTTCATCAGGATTTGATTTTATCCATCCGCATCTCAATTTACAACTTTGTCGCGTCAAAAATATCGGATATAATTCACTAGCGGGAGGAAATCATGGAATCTCTGGAATGCCTTTTCTGTCATAAAAAATATCCAATCGACGTCTTTCATCTTTTTTGTCCCTCGTGCCAAGAGCCTCTATTGGTCGCACCTTCGAGAAGGAACAGAGTTTTCCATCTGGATCAATCCCTGGCCGTGGAAAAGTTTATCGATTTTCTTCCTCTGACAAAAATTCATCCCCAATTCAGCCTGGGCGAAGGTCAAACTCCCCTGACTCGACTCAGCCGCGTCATGGAAATATTCGGACTGCCTCCCGTATTTGCCAAAAATGAGATGATCAATCCGACCGCGAGCTTCAAAGATAGAGGGACGGTGATCGCCGTTCACAAAGCCGTCTCCCTTGGGTTTAAAAAGATCGGGACGGTATCGACGGGCAACATGGCCGGCTCTACGGCCGCCTATGCCGCCAAAGTCGGGCTGGGGAGTTTGATTTTCGTTAAAGAAGACACGTCGCGCGATAAAATATTTTCTGCGGGAATTTACGGTCCTGACCTATTCAAAGTCCGCGGCGATTATGGCCGGCTTTTTTATAAAAGCTTCGCCATCGGCAAAAAATATGGCATCTATTTCATGAACTCGGTGGACCCATTCCGCATCGAAGGGTATAAAGCGACAGGTTACGAGATATTCCTCGAGCTCGATTCCCACACGCCGCAATATATTATTGTCCCCGTGAGCGCCGGCGGCCACTTGATCGGGCTGATGCGCGCCTTCCTGGACTTGAAGGAGGAAGGTTTCATCCGCAAGTTCCCTATTTTTGTCGGGGTCCAGGCCAGTGGCTGCTCCCCCCTGGCCCGGGCTTTTGCGCAGGGCAGGCTGAAGTTTTCCAGATTTCCAAGCCCTAAGACGATCGCCCATGCCATTTCCAACCCCAACCCTCCCGGCGGGAACATTGTGCTTAAGATGATTCATAAAAATAAGGGGATGATCTTGGACGTTTCCGATACGGAAATCTTGGAAGCCCAACGATTGCTGGCCGAGCAGGAGGGCATTTTCTGCGATCCTGCGTCGGCGACGACACTGGCGGCGTTGCGGCGAATTTCAAAAAAAATGAAGTTTGGCGTCCGCGACCGGATCGTTTTAGTGATCACGGGCAGTGGGCTAAAGACGCTTGAGGATTTGGACCCATCCATGACCAAGGCGGAGGAAGCTTCTCTAGAGGACCTTGAGAAAAAGATCCAGTCTGTGTTATCCTAGGCACGGTTAAGATTCGGATCAAAGCTGCACATATTACAAAAACGTTCCCGAAAGACAGTCAACTTGGAGGAGAAAATCTCTATTCAATTTTTTGTCAAACGTGTAGCTTTGACCCCATAACGGGACGATAATATTGGCAACGTCATCAGGAGGTGACCATGAGCAAAGAATTTCCGCAATTTGATTTCAAAATGCCCAAAATGCCGAAACTTCCCAAGGGCTTCCTTAAGTACACCGTCGTGGCGGTCGTCATCCTCATTTTTCTATTCGGCTCGGTTTACCAGGTGGCCCAGGACGAGATGGGAGTCATCCTTAGGTTCGGTAAATTCGTCCGGACAAGCGACCCGGGGCTGCGGTTCAAGCTGCCGCTCGGTATTGAGACAGTGACCAAAGTTCTTGTTCAACGCCAGCTCAAGTTGGAGTTCGGCTTCCGGACAACTCGGCCCGGCATCAAATCCGAATACCAGATCACGCCCGAGGCCTCCCAGGAGGCCGTTATGCTGACGGGTGACCTGAACGTGGTCGTCCTCGAATGGATCGTCCAATACAAAATCAAGGACTCCTATAAATACCTTTTTAAGATGAGGGACGCGGACAACACCTTCCGCGATATGAATGAAGCGGTCGTCCGGCGGGTCGTCGGGGACAGTTCCGTGGACGAAGTGCTCACCATCGGCCGGGCGCGTCTGGCCAACGAAGCCAAGGAAGAATTACAGAAGCTCTGTGATCTCTACGAAATCGGCATCGATGTCAACCAGCTCATCTTCCAGGATGTCAACCCGCCCGAAACGGTGAAGCCCTCTTTCAACGATGTCAATGAATCCTTGCAGGAAAAAGAACGAAAGATCAACGAAGCCTGGGCGGAATACAACAATGAAATCCCTAAAGCGACCGGCGAAGCCCAACAGGCCATCCGGGCCGCCGAGGGATACGCCTCCGAGCGAGTCAACAACTCCCTGGGCGATGCCAGCCGGTTTACGTCGATCTATAGAGAATATGCCAAGGCGCCGCAGGTCACGCGAAAAAGAATGTACCTGGAAACAATCAATGACATCCTGCCCAAGATCAGCAAGAAGATTATCTTGGATGACAAGCTGAAAAATATCCTGCCTCTTCTGAATCTCAGCGAGGAAGTGAAGAAATGAAAACGACAACGAAAACCCTCCTCCTTGTCGGAGCCGCCCTGCTGGTGCTGATCGTGATCGTGGATGCCGTTTATGTGGTTTCAGAGACTAACCAAGTCGTCATCACCCAGTTCGGGGAGCCCATGGGCGGCGCCGTCACGAAAGCCGGTCTGCACGTAAAAACCCCCTTCATCCAAAAGGCCAACTATTTTGAAAAACGTTGGCTGGAATGGGAAGGCGATCCTAACCAGATCCCCACCAAAGATAAAAAATATATCTGGGTCTATACCTATTGCCGGTGGAGAATCAGCGACCCCCTGGTCTACTTCCAGAGAGTCCAGGACGAACGCGGCGCTCATTCCCGGATCGACGACGTCGTGGACGGCGAGACGCGAAATGTTATTGCCAGGTATGACCTGATCGAAATCGTCCGGTCCACCAACCGGGAGTTCGAGATCTCGGAGGATTCGGCGCTGCTCGATTTTTCGGAGGTCAAAAACAAGATCCAGACCGGCCGCGATCACATCGCCAAGCTGATCCTTGAAAACGCCTCCAAGATCACGCCGACCTTCGGCATCGATCTCAAAGACGTCAAAATCAAGCGAGTCAATTATGTCGATGAAGTACAAAAGAAAGTTTTTGACCGGATGATCGCGGAACGGCAACGGATCGCCTCCAAGTATCGGTCGGAAGGGGACGGAAAAAGCGCCGAAATCAGGGGACAGAAAGAGCGGGAGCTGAAGAGAATCCAGTCCGAGGCCTACAAAAAAGCCCAGGAAATCAAGGGCAAGGCCGATGCCGAAGCCGTCAAGATTTATGCGCAGGCCTACAGCCTGGATGCTGAGTTCTACCAGTTCTTGAAGACGCTGGAAACGTACCGGACCGCCCTGGCCCAGCAAACCTGGCTGTTTCTCTCGACCGACAGCGAATTCCTGAAGTACCTTAAAAGTTCAGAAATCAGATAATTACTTTAAAAATTCCACCAGCTTGTGCTTGTTGGGAAAAAGAGCCGGGGTCCCGCCCGTGTGGAAGAAAACCACTTTGTCGGTTTTTTTAAAATAGCCCTTCTTGATAAGGTCCACCAAAGCGGCCATGGCTTTGGCTGTATAAACCGGGTCAAGGACAATCCCTTCTCTGGTGAAGACCAAACGGATGATATCTGCGACTTCCTTGTTGACGATCCCGTAGCCGTCCTTGATATATTCATCAAAAACAATCACGTCCCCGCTTTGAATATGAGTCTTTAGACCCATGGCCTTCTCCGTGGCCTGGGCGATTGTCAAGACGTCCCTTCCGAATGTCACTTTTTCGTCCGAAACGCTGATGCCGAGCACTTTTGTGCCCTCAGCCAGAGTTTTGGCACCGACGGCAAGTCCGGCTTGGGTGGCGCCGGAGCCCGTGGCATGGATGACATAATCGACATCGACCCCCATTGCGTCTGCTTGTTCATGCATCTCGAGGAACGCATTCACATAGCTGATCGCTCCCAACGGCAGCTCCATGTTTCCCAGCGGCATGGATCCTCCGACGGGAACGACATAAGGAGAATGTCCCCACTCCACAGACTCATTTGCGATTTCCTCGGCAACCGCAAGCGCATCCCCCTGTTTCACGATCTTGCCCCTTTCCGCCTCCCTGATTCGGATGTCGGCGCCGAGGATGTAATCCAACAGCAAGTTCCCGTCATACTCCGCAGGCAAATCGTAGGTTTTGAAGAGGATCAAAATCGGCTTGATGCCGAACCTCACGGCCGCCGCCGCCGTCTGCATGCACCAGTTGGACTGGAGGCTGGCCCAGGTGATGATGACATCCGCTTTTTTGGCCAATACATCCGGGATAATGAATTCCAACTTGCGCGATTTGTTCCCGCCAAAGGCCAGTCCCGTTAAATCGTCTCGCTTGATATAGATGTCCGGCCCCGCGAGTTCGGCCGTCAGGCTTTCCAGCTTTCGAAACGGCGTCGGCAAGTGGATGAGGCTCGTACGAGGATATTTATGGATAGCCTTTTTAAGTTCGCCCGCTCTGGAAGAAATCAATTTTTCCTCCTTTGGACAACCGCCCCAAAGCTCTCTGGGCTCGATGAGAAGCTCACTGCCCTTAATGATGTCTCCTGTCCTTGCTGGAATTAGATAGCCCATTGGCCATACCAATGTCAATTCCCCCAGCACCTCGTTTTATTTGATGGTTTGCTTCCACTCGCCGAGTTTTTGGGCGGCCCAATTCCGAACTCTGTCGCCGTATAAATAAAATATCGGGATGACGATCAGGATGAAGATCGTCGAAGTGACCAGCCCGCCCAGCGTCGAGAGCGCCAGCGTGGACCAAATCTGCCTCTTCACTCCCGTCTCTGCTTGAATCAAAAGCAACGGCAGCATGCCCAGGACGGTCGTGCTTGTCGTCATGAAGATCGGGCGAACCCTCTCCCTCGATCCCTTCACGACCGCCTCGAACACACCCATCCCCTGCCGCCTCTTCAAATTGATGTGGTCAACCAGGAGAATGGCATTATTGACGACGATTCCCATCAGCAAAATGACCCCGATATAGGCCGACGAATCGAACGGAAACTTGGCCACGATGAACGCCACGAACACTCCGATCAGCGCCAGCGGCACCGAGAGCATAATAAAAAACGGATGGATCAAGGACTCATACAGGCTGGCCAGGATCATGAAGATGATGAGGAAGGCAAAGATGATCGCCATCTTGATCTGTCCTTTTTCCTCCTCTGTCATCAGCCACCTCTCTTCCAGGGTAGCTGAAAATCCGGGCGGGAGATGGAGGCTGGCGAATAAAGCTTTGCGGTATCGCTCTTCGGCTTTCGCCGGTCCCCGGAATTCCCACGAAACCCTCTCCTGGAATTGCTGATTCTCCCTGTCGATGGAGCCGGCGATCGGACGCTCCTCAAGCTGCGAGATCTCGCCTAGCCTCAAAAATTCGCCCCGCGGCGTTTTGATCAAGGCATCCTGCAAATTCAGCAGGTCCATAGTCTCCGCTTCGGGAAATTTGACAGACACGTTAATCTGTTTGCCCTCCAGGCTGATCCGGACGACGGAGCCAAAATTTCCGCGCATGAGGGTCCCCAGATGATAATAGAGATACTGCGGATCAATATCGTATTTCCTGAGGGCTTCCTTATCGATCTTGAGGATGTTTTCGAAAGTATCTCCGCGAAACCAGCCATAACGAGAGGATGACCTTTTGGTTTCCTTAATCCGCGGATTTTTTTTCAAGGTTTTTTCGAGCTCGGAGGCGATATCCCTCAGCTTCTTCAAATTATAGCCGTAAAATTTTATGTAAGAGCTCAGGTACGTTCCGGACCCCATGCTGGAGGCATAGTATTGCGGATCGAAGCCGGTGACATAGATATCAACTCCGGCATACTGGGTGGCGAGCTGGATGAGCTCTTCTTTCATCAGGTAAGGCCGGTAGGAATTTTCGATCTCGGGTGGAAAGCTGATTCTCAGGGAAGCATGTTCTCCGGTAATATCCGTAATCATCTCTTTTTTGTAGGGAGCCTCCATCACCTTCTCTTCAAATTTTTTGATGGCCTCGTCAGTCCGTTCGATGCTAGTGCCCGGCGGCGTCCCGAGACTGACATAGAGAAACTCCCGGTAACTATACCTCGGCCATGAACCGATCGGCACTTCCGCACGAAACCACTTATAACTCCCGTATAAAATCGCGAACACGATGAGCATCACCTCCAGGGGATGTCTCAGGATGAATCTCAAGAATTTTTCGTATCCTGCCCGCACCTTTTCTTCGGGAACTCCCTTGCGCTTTTCGACCAACTTGGGGCTTAAGGCAGGAATCAAGGAAAAAGAAACAAGAAGCGACCCCGCCAATGCCGAGGCAATGACGATCGCCAAGGGGAGATAATACATCTTCAGCCGCCCCTGAAAATAGGGAAAGGTGAAAAAGACTGCCATCGTCGTCAGTGTCGAGGCCAGCACCGCCACAAACACTTCCTTGGGGCCCCGGATGGCGGCTTCGCGCGGCGCCAGCCCTTTCTCCCTAAGCCTTAAAATATTCTCAAAGACCACGATCGAATTATCGACAAACATCCCGAAGCCTAAGGCCAGCGCACCCAGCGTCAGCATGTTCATCGAGATTCTGAAAAAATAGATGAGGTTGAAGGTAATGACAAGGCTGAAGGCAATCGATGACAGGATCAAGAGCGACGGCCGCAGCCTCCGCAACACAACGAAAATCATCACAAAGACAACCACAGTGATGATCCCGGCCAGCAAATAGAGGTCGCGCAGGTTCTTCTGGATAGCTTGGCTTTCGTCGTCTGCGGCATTGAAAATTAGGTCTGGCGGCAGCTCTTTTTTGAGGCTCTCCAGCCTGTTTTTCACCGCCCGTGAAACTTTGAGAGTATTGGTTCCTTTTTCCTTATTGATCGACAGGTCGACCGTCGGCTTCCCGTTGATCCGGTTGATATAAGCGACGTCGCCATAAGCAGGGGCGAGCTCCGCCACATCCTTGAGCAGGATCGGGTTTTGACCGGAATGCGCTATGATGACCTCCCCCATTTCCTTGAGGCTGGAGATTGTATCCGTGACCTTGAAGATATATTCCTGATTACCCTTTTTGACTTTTCCTGCCGGATAGGTGCTGAGCCTTCCCTGGAGTGCCCATAAAACCTGGAGAGGCTGGATTTCATAGGCTTTTAATTTTTTCTTGTCGAGAGTGATCCGGATTTCCGGGTCGGAGCCGCCGCGCACGCTGACGCTCGCCACACCGGGGATGGATCCGATGCCGATTTCAAGCTTGTCCTTGACCATCTCGCGCAGTTTTTGAAGAGAATAGTTTCCCGAGATGGTGTATCGCAGAAACATCTGGACCTGAAACTCTTCGGGAATGTAGGGCACAACCGTGGGCCTGACTTCGTAAGGCACGCTCGAAGAAAAACGTCTTCTGGCTTTAGCAATTTCTTCCTTCAGGGCGATATTGGCGAATTCCATATTGGTCTTTGGGTCGAACTCCAGAGTGATCGTTGATGCGCCTATTTCTGAGACGGAGGTGATTTTTCGTACGCCCCTGACCGCGTAAACCGCTTCCTCGAGCGGCGCTGTGAGCTGGGTCTGGATGATTTCCGGCGGAACTCCAAGCCAGCTCGCCCTGACATAAACCCTAGGAAAATCTTCTTTGGGCTCGAGCTCGAGGGGCGTGTTGAGAAACGAATAGACGCCGAGCACGAGCACCCCCAGATAAATCATGGCAGTCGCCACAGGCCGGTCAATAAACATCTTGATCATCGGCTTATATCCTCATGGCCTGAGCAAGCTTTTTTCTTTTCGCTGCTCCACCCATTCATAGACCACCGGGATCATAATCAGCGTCAACAGCGTCGAAAATAGCAGGCCGCCTGCGACGACGATGCCCAGAGGTTTCAGCAGTTCCGACCCACGCTCCAAGCCGAGGGACATCGGGATGAGCCCCGCCACTGTGTCTAAAGAAGCCATGAGAATCGCTCGCAGGCGGGTCATGCATCCCTCAACGACCGATTCCCGAAGCCGCTTTCCACTTCTCCTAAGTTGATTGATAAAATCGATTTCGACGATTGCATCATCGACGACAAGGCCGACCAAAACGACCATGCCGATGATGGACATGACATTGATGGACTGCCCGCCGATATATAGGGAAATAAAAGCCCCGGCAGCTCCCATGGGCAGGGTGAGCATCACTAGGAAGGGATGGAGCAGCGACTCGAATTGAGCTGCCATGATCATATAGGTCAGAAGTGTAGCCAATACAAGTGCCAGAACCAGGCTTTTGAACGACTTCTTCATTTCCTCCTGCTCTCCGCCGAATACAATCCGGTAGGCTTCGGGAAGCGGCGTGCGCCGTATTTGTTCATTGATTGCTGGAACGACCTGGCTCATTTTTGCATCATGAAGATTGGCCATGATCAAGATCTCTCGCTGCTGGTTCTCCCGCCGAATCTCCTGGGGACCCCTGGCCGGCTCAACCGTCACTAAGTCTCTCAAAGGGATGAGCGTGTTTTGATACGGGAGCTGGCCGTCGAGAAGGGCTTCGATCGTATCCCTGGAGCTCTCGTCAAAACGGACGTAAACATCATATTTTTTCTCCATCTCACTGAACTGAGTCGCCCTCTTTCCCCGAACCGCATTGACCAGGTAGTTTGTGACGACACCAGGGGAAAGGTTGGCGTACCGTTCCAGGGCATCCTTTCTGATTTTGACTCTGAATTCCGGCTTCCCTTCTCCGATGTTCGTATTCAGATCGACAAGGCCGTTGATATTCTTCAGGCGCTCGACAAATTCCTGGGAAATCTGCTTCAATCGGCCTAGATCGAGCCCTTGAACTTTGAGGACGATCTGGGCGGATGAAAAGGCGAGGAATTCCGCCAGGGCCGACTCTTCTCTGGCGACCGTATAGCTGACGTCAGGGTAATCAGCAAGCCCTCGTCGCAAATTCTCCAACGTCGGCTCCAATTGGGACGGCTTATCCACTTCGACAAAGATCTGGGCGGAGTTGATAGAGACGTCGAAGCTCGAGCTTTCCATTCCGCTGACAATCCCGGTCTGGGAAAAGGTGACCTTGACCGGCGGCATCGTTTTTAGGCTCTGCTCGAGGGCTGAGACGATATCCGCCGTCTGTTCAAGCGAATAATCGACGGGTGTCTTCATTTGCAGTTCAAAAGACGTGGCTTTGATCGGCGGCATATGCTCTCGGGGTAGCAGCCCTCCGATGGAAAACGTCACCCCGAAAAAGATCAGAGACGCGATGCCGATGGTGCCTTTATGGTCCAGGCTCCACACTAGCCACCCCTGATAACGCACGCGGAAGGGCAGATAAATGGAATTGAAAACCCCGAACACAAATTTGATGATGGGCTTGAAGGGCATGGCTAAATAGTGAAAGATGAGAGCCAGGAGCTGAGTGATATAGCTGGCCAGGAAATTCAAAACGAGATAAACCCCTTTAGTGATCTTATACAAAAGCCATTGCAGCCCTTTCCAGGGATAGAGTAGAAAGCCCAGTTTCGATCGTGAGGTTGTCCATTTATGGGAAATGCCCCCTGCCCCCGAGTCAGAGCGAGGCTTTAACGCAGTAGGCGTCAACCTAAGCTTACTGGCTTGGAGCATCGGGAGCAGCGTAAGCGAGGCGATCAGTGACGCAGCAAGGGAGAAGCTCACCGTCAAGGCGGCATCCTTGAACAACGGGCCGGCCACGCCGTGGACATAAATGATCGGCAGGAAGACGACGACTGTCGTCAGCATTGTGGCCGTGACCGCCGGACCGACCTCCTTGGTTCCGATGTATGCCGCCTCGGGCGGACTTTTCCCCAGGCTCCGGTGCCGAAAGATGTTTTCCGAGACGACGTCGGCGCAATCATCGAGCATGCCCACCCCCAGGGCCAGGCCGCCGAGCGACATGATATTGAGAGTGATATTGCCAAAATAAAGAAGATTGAAGGTGGCAATGATCGAGATGGGAATGACGACATTGATGATAAGCGGGGATTTCCACTCTTGGAGGAAGAGAAAAACGACCAGAAACACCAGGATTGCGCCCTGGATGATCTCATCGGAGACAGCTTTGATGACAGATTCGATATATCCCGCTTGTTCAGAGACGATGAAGATATTGGTCTTGGGATTTTCTTTCGTGATTTGGGCGATGACTTGTTTCGCCAGCCGCGTGACATTGACGGTGTTGGCCCCGGCTTCTTTACGGACGAGGATGCCGATGCTTTCCATCCGATCGAGCCTGGTCATTCCCTGCCGCTCTTTTATCGAGTCTTTGACCTGGGCGATGTCCTTGAGCCGGATGACTCCCTTTTCTTTGGTCGTCTTGAGGTTAATCTCGCCGATTTCGTTGATCGTCTCGAACTCGCCGACAACGCGGATGGCGTATTTGAACATCCCTTTGCGAATTGTCCCGCCTTGGAGGTTTTTATTAAAGGCGTCCACCCTGTTGGCCACTTCGTCGATGGTCAACCCGTAGAGCGCTAGGAGCCGCGGATTGATTTCGACTTGGATCTCGCGCTCGATTCCGCCGGTGATTTCGGCCGAGCCGATCCCTTCGATTTGCTCGAGCCGCGGCTTGACAAGCTCCTCGGCGAAGCTCTTGAGCTCCAAGAGATTGCTTTCGCCGGAAACGGCCAGGACGAGGATCGGCTTACTCTGCGGGTCCATGGGAATGATGACCGGATTGTCGGCTCCTTCTGGGAGCGCGTCGCGGGCGCTGTCGAGCGCTTCCCTTGTATGGAGCAGCGTAAAATCCATATCCACTCCCCAGTCGAATTCAAGCGTCATGAAGGACACGCCTTCCTTGGAGATGGATTCGACCCGTCTCAAGCCGGGGACGCGGCTGACGCCGGCCTCCAGACGCGTCGTCACCAACGTCTCGATTTCTTCGGGGGCGACTCCGGGGTACTGAGTCATCACGGAAATGCGGGGATAGCTGATATTCGGCATGAGGTCGACGCTCAACTGCCGCAGCGAAACAAACCCGAGCAAGCAGATCGCTATGTAAAACATCCAAGTCGTTACGGGCCGGTCGATGGCGAGTTTCGCGATTTTCATTGTCTTATTCCCTCATCTAAAGGAAGATTCTCTCTTGAGGCGCAGGCCTACAGCGTGGAAAGTGCGAAATGAGATGCTGAGCCATTCGTTTTCCCTGAATTTGTTTATCCCTAAATTTCATTTTTCAATGATTTTATACTGATAATATTTCACACCCCTATCACGGTCGAACAAAAAGAGGTTGTCCCCGATGATGCGGATGCTGTCTGCAAAATGATCTAGGGGAATCTCGCCAAGCATAATTCCATCGGGGGCAAATATCTCCAGCTTAAACATATCTGTTGTTCTGAGGTCTGTATTGCCGATTGTCTTTTTCGTGACTCCGGCCGGGGTGCCGCTCACGTAATGAACGATCTCTTCCTCTTTTTTTATCTGCCGGTTCAGAGTCAAAGTCCAGACTCTGCTTTTTTCATCAACAGCAATTCCGTTTGAACACCGGTTCATCTTCGGCGCAAAATAGGTTTGGCTGGTAGCGGTTGTGACTAATTTCCCTTTTTGAATGATATCTGTGCCGTAATTCAGCAGCCGGTCGGATTTCCATAATAACTGGCCGTCCGGCGAATATTTTTCAATCCTGTTTTGATAACTAAACTCCAAATAAATATTGTCATTTCTATCGACTTCAAAAAAAGCCCAATTTGCAGTTTCGTTGGTGATATTTTCTTTATAATCGACCATATCCCCGAATTCTTTTAGGACATTCATCTGAGAATCAGTAAGCCTAAGCATTTTGGGAAGGCTTTTGCGCTGTATAAAAAAAGCTTCGCTCCGGAAGGGGATTCTCGCGACGAACAACCCGGATTTTAACACTCGGAGCTTTTCAGGATTTAGCTCGACCGTTTTGATGATCTTGAGTACCTTACTATCCGGTGCCAGTATTTGGAGCCTCATGGAGTCCAAGACATAGAGATATCCTTTAGAATCGATATCAAGCGAGGAGGGAGAAGCAAATTCGCCGGGGCCCTGCCCTTTTCGTCCGATCGTCGAAAGATACTTCCCTTCAGGGCTAAATTTCTGAATTCGCTGATTTCCTGAGTCCAGTATATAGATATTGCCGGCTGAATCCATCGCGATGTCGGAAGGCGAATCAAAAGCCAAGTTCTCATCCTCGGTATCGACATCACCAATCGTCCTAATGAGCTTAATGGCCACCTCCGGATTCTTCCCCCATTTTCCGACCTTCTCATTATGAACAACGCGCACGCCATCGATCGTCTCAATCTTTTGAGGATAGGCAGTAATCACGGCAAAAAGATAAACGACACAAAAAACACCCGCACAAAGGATTCCCCTTACAAAAAGTTTTTTCATTTTTAATTTAATCCTTCTATTTATATTCGCTCCTTCATTTTAGCCAGGTCGCGGCGTATCGCTTCACGCTTTGATAGCCTCCGTCGTCCTCCTCCAGAGAATAGAGTTTTCCTTTCTTCAAAATGACCGGCGTTAGCTTCAGCGGAACCCTGGCCAGGAACTTCCCTTCTTCATCAAAAATGTCATATAAAAATTTCTTCCCGCTTTCCGTTTTTTCCCATCTCTGGACAAATATCCTGTTTTGATCATCCAAGAAAAACCGCCGATAAGCAGAGTGGTACTTCGGAAAGTCAAATTTAATATTGATGCCAGGAGGCGTATCCTTGGTTTGTTCCTTTTTTTCATCCTCCATGACTTCCGCGGGATCATATTTGCGACTAATCCTCTTGATGAGCTTGTTCTGTTGGTTGAATACCTGGATTTCATAATCTTCTGGATATCCATAAACAATCTTATCGTCTTGGTCAATTTCCCAATAGCCAACGGCCATAAATGGATTTAAGGCGTTAGGAGAAGGACCCGGCGTCTTGGCCAGAGTGGCGATGAGCTTCATATCAGGTCCGAATTTCTTGAAGAGATAGTGAGAGCCCTTGGGATCCACCACGCCTTCTGTGACATAAATATTGCCGCGGGAATCCGTGCGCACCCTGAGTCCCCAAGTCTCTTTTAGAGATAAATTTCTCAAGAATTTCCCATCCAGAGCAAAAATCGAAAGCCGACGACTGATCTCCTGAACAATGATTTCTTTCGTTGTTTTGTTTATGGAAATCGACTGCGGATGGTCTAATTCGCCCGGTCCCTGGCCGCTCCGTCCGAATGTCATTATATATTTCCCGTTCTTATCGAAGAATTTTATATGGGCTTCCTTAGAATCAAGGACATAGACATTTTCGGAATCATCGATCGCGAACGTTCTTATCTGCGAAAACGCGTTATTTCCTTGCGCCTCGGATCCGCCAAGCATCAAGTCTTCTTTGAGGGCGAGAATATTGTCCTTATATATCGGTTCTTTAGGATTCTTGACGGCGATGACATCGCCTTCTTTGGTGATGGACCCTTTCCACTGGGGCTTTTGTGCGGCTCGACCGAAAGGTAACGTTGAGATGAGCAAGAGTAACAATAATAAGAGAGGAATTCTTCCAGTTTTCATTATCCTTTTCCTATCTATCTCAATTTTGTTCCTTTTAAAATTCTCATTTTTCGATGATCTTATATTGATAAATCTTTGCGCCTCGGGCCGAATCGATGAGAAAAAGATTGTCTTTTACAATCCGTATGGAATCCACAAATTGTTCGAGAGGGATTTCACCGAGCAGGACTCCGTCAGGACCAAATATTTCCAGCTTATACATATCGGTTTTTTGGAGATCTCGATTTCCCTCGGTCTTGACCTTTGCGATAACGCCCGTTCCACCGACCATGATCGTGGATACCTGCTCTTCCTTCTTGATCTGTCTGTTCAGCGTTAAGACCCAAGCGCGGCCTTTTTCATCGGCTGTGACTCCGGCCGAAACCATATTTATTCTCGGACCCGATATCCCATGGCTTTCTATTCTTCCCTTCTCGATAATGCCCGTCCCGTAATTCAGGGGGCGATCGGCTTTCCATAGCAGATGTGCGTCAGGGGAATATTTTTCCAACCTGTTTTGGTACACGAAAGACACATAGACATCATCATTCCGATCGACATCGAATAGAACCATATTGCCAGAGGAATTAGATAGGTTGTCGCCATAATCAAAAATTGGGGCGAACTCACTTTGCGCTTGACCTGCCGGATCGAAGAGCTTGAGAGTCTTTGGAAGACCGACCTGCTTCGTCTGTTGTTCAGATCTGGATCCGGGACCGAGATAGATACTGGCAGCAAACTGGCCTGTTTTAAAAAAGCGGGTCTTAAAAATGATCTCTTTGAGCAAAAGGATGGTTTTTAGCTCGTTACCCTGGGGAGAAAGAACCTGGATCTTTTTCACGAAGGGATCCAGCACGTATAAATTGCCTTGCCCATCGATATCGAGCGAACGAGGATAATTGAATTCTCCCGGTCCCTGGCCTTTTCTGCCGATTGTGGCAAGATATTTTCCTTCGGGGCTGAATTTCTGGACTCGCTGATTTCCCGAGTCCAGAATATGGATATTGCCGGCGGAATCCATGGCGATATCAGAGGGCGAATTGAAGGACAGGTTTTCATCCTCGGTGGCAAGGTCACCGATCGTCTGGAAGAGCTTAATAGAAACTTGCGGATTTTTTCCCCATTTTCCACCCTTTTCATTGTGGACGACACGAACACCATCGATGGTCTCAATTTTCTGGGAATAGGCCGCTGTCGAAGCAACCAAAAACAGGAACCCCAAAAAGCTAATCAAAAATGTTTTTTTCATCCGCCTCCCTCCCTTTCACTCCATGATTTTATATTTGATCAATCGATAATTTTCCGCTTGATCTTTTTCTAAAACAAAGACTGTATCTCCAAAAGGATTGAGGAGCGTTCGTCCCGCGCCGAACCAAATCGTTGATCTGTCTCTTCATTTCCTCCTCATATCGTAGCGCCGAGTCAAAATTCATAATTCCTGAACTTGAGTCCTTTGGATTTCAGAGTCGTCCCCATCACCCGCTCAAGATTGGCCACCGCCATCTTGTAATTGATCAGTGCCTGGATTTCCTGAATTTTTGCGTTGGTCAGTTGGCTTTGATAACTCAACAGCCACTCAATCGTGCCCAGGCCCAGCTGGTATCTCTGCATTTCAGCCGCCAGGCGCTTCTCCTGGAGTTCTCTGGAGGCCTCAGAGGTCTTGATCTTACTTTCGCTGTTCTGCAGCTCTTTAATGGCTTGAGCGATTTCGTAAGCGATGGATTGTTTCTGCTTTTCGAGCTGCACCAGGCTTTGTTCCTGCTCTATTTTAGCCCTGGTCAAGGTCGCCCGGGAAAAAACATTCCCCAGGGGAACGGTCAGAGTTAAATTCACAGACCAATTTTTATAAGTTGTCTTGAGGGCTTCCTTCAAAGCATCCACCCGGCTGCCGACGACCTTCCCCACAATAATCCCTGAGAATGGGTTATTGTCCTGGTAGAGATACTTGATGCCCGATTGCCCCGGACTCCACATATTGAACATCAAATCCAGCTGGGGAAGGAGTTGGTTTTTGTTATAGCTGATGTGGTTGGCGTTGTTCTCAAGCTGTATTTCGGCCTGGACGATCTCCGGCCTCTGTTCAAGAGCCGCTTTGAGGGCCTCTTCATACGTGATTTGTTTCTTTTCGAGGATAGGCTTGTCCGAAGGGGTGAGAGACCTGGTCGACATCACCGCCTCAGTGGGAAAATTCAAGATTTTTTTGAGATTCGCTTCATACTGTTCCACCTGCATCCTGTAAGTAACGACATAGTCTTCATTCCGGGCGACTTCGACTTCGGAGTTCAGGACTTCAATGGCCGATTTTGCCCCTACCCGCGCCGCCTCTCTATTTCGTCTAAGGATTTCCCGGCTCTGCTCCAGCGAAGATTCCTGGACTTTCAGGTTCTCGATGGCCGAGTACAAATTCCAATAAGCCTGTTCGACATCATAAATTGTTTGGATAAGCTTGGCCTTGAGCGCGGAAACAGAGATATCTTTCTGGTTTATAGCCTGGGCTGTATTATACCGGTTAGCCTTCGGGCCGAAGCCTTTGAGAAGCGGCTGGGCGAGCCTGAGTCGAAATTCGCTATTATAAGACGGGTTAATGACCTGGAAAGCTCTTCCTGTATTGATCATAGAATTCGTAAAAGAGAGGGTTGCGCTCCCGCCCGTAATGACTTTCTGGGTTAAATCGAGAGAATAATAGTCATATTTATATGGGTAGCTTGTTCCTTCAACACCCCAACCCCCAAGAATAGTCTGTTTCTGATTAAAATAACTGAGGCTGAATTCGGGCAGGAATTCTTCTTTGGACGCGGAGATCGAGGCGTCATCGATATCCGGATTAAATGCTTCGATGGACAGGTCGAGGTTGTTTGCGAGCGCGCTGATGATACATTCTTTCAGGGTTAGGGAGCGCTTCTCCGCTTTTTGCTCCTGGGAGAATGTCTGAGGCAGGCAGAAAAATAATACTAAAAACGCCGAAAAAATTGTTATCAGGGCCGCCTTCTTGGCAGCAGGAACTTGTTTTTTCATGTTCCCCCCTTTCAAATTGAGGAACGATTATTTGATCGTGACGCGGGCGTCATGGGCCAGTGTGAAATGTCCCTCGGTGATGACCATCTCACCTTCATTCAGCCCCTCCCCTGGATTCGCACCAGGCAGAATTTCCGCATAGTTTTCGTTCTCGAGCCCGATCTGTATATACCGCCATTTGGCCAGGCCGTTTTCGACCACGAAGACGAGCTTCCGCCCGCCCCGGACCAGGATGGCCTCCTGGGGAACGATCAGCTTGTCCTTGTATATCTCGGATTCAATCTCCACTTCGGCATGCATCCCCGGCTTCAGCTCTTCGGTGGGATTATTGACAGTGATATGGACGGAGCAGGTTTTATCCTCGGAATTGACGATGGGGCTGATGGCCTCGACGACGCCCTTGAAAACCTTCCCCGGATAGGCGCTAAAACGCAAATCGACTTCACGGCCGACCTTCATCTTGCCGATCTCGCTTTCAAGCACCTTGGCCTTTACTTTGATCTGGCTGATATTGACCAGCGTGAAAAGCTCCTGACCGGAGGAGATATGCTCCTTGGGGGATATCTTGATTTCCGTAATGATGCCGGAAAACGGCGCCCGGATTTTGGTCTTGTCTAGCTCCATCTGTGATATTTTGACATCGATCTCGGTCTGCGTCAGGTTGGTGGCCATGATTTCGTCTTTCTTGCTGCCTGCCTCGATCAAAATCAACTCATAATCTTTCTGGGCTTTTTCCAGGTCAATCTGGGAGAGCAGGCCTTTTTGGAACCCCTCGCTCGCTTTTTCATAATTCGCCTTGGCTTTATTGAGTTTATCAAGAGCGGCACGGTTCGGCGCAGTTTCGGGCGCCGCAAATTGTCTTTCCAGGAAGAGATCTGATAGAAGCTTCAAGCGGAGGGCTTGCTGTTTCTCCAGCCTCAGCCTGTATTCAAGGTCATCGAGCTCAAGAAGGACATCCCCCTCTTTCACATGCTTGCCTTCAGCGGCCTTTAGGTTCTTGGCGATGCCGCTGACCTCGGCTTTGATAGCAATCTTTTTGTCCGTAAAAGCTTCGCCCGGGGACTTCAATCTAATGATAATCTCGCCCTTCTTGGCAGGGACCGCTTTGACAGGAAGGGGCGCCGCTTCAGCCTTCTCCTGGGGGGTGATCCCGCCTGAAGGATTGGCGGCGGACTGAGTCGAAGCAGAGGTTTCACTCCCTGGTTTTGGCGGCGCATTGGAACCCTTTTTAATGAAAAGAAAATAGCCGAGGACGCCTATGACAATGACAAGCAATGAAATAGTCAACACCCTTTTTGGTATCACCATGTTAACCCTCTCTAGCTTTGGCGCTGAAATTCACCAAAATTCCCTGAATCTAAAAGCGGGATTCACTTTTATTACTCCCGCTTGAGCTAAATCGTTTCCTTTGCGAAGTTAATTAGCATGAAAGTAACAAATAAAAGCGGCAAAGTCAAAATTACGGCTTCGCTTATATAAAGACAGTCGGCGCCGCGAATTATTCCCAGTCCGCGGCAAATTTATCCATCCATTCCTATTTAACAGTCGCTAATGCATATTTTGTGCCTAATTAGTGCAGGCAATACCTTTGCCAAAAATGCCTTTGGTGGCCGAGACAATTTTCTTTTTTGGGGCCCCCCAATGAAAAGGCCGAAATTTAAAATAATTTACAGGTGTAAAATAGTTTTATGGGGAGAGTTCCTTTGGCCACAAAAAATATTTTTCAGCTAAACCCAGAAAGGGAAAAAATCAGCTACTGGGATCCAGGCCGATCAAAGCCGGCTCAGGCTCCTCCTCGTAGACGATTTGAACCTTCCCATAGATGAAAAGATGCTGGCAGACTTCAAGAAAAAGAACGATCATGAATCCCGCGCCGATGATAGGCCAGAAATGGGAAAGATTCATGAAGAGAAGTTTTTCGATGCGGCTCAGCTGCGTGGTGAAGATCAAAATGGCCGCCGCATAGACCGACCAGAGGACATGGAGTCTGGCTTTCCCGGGCACGGTCAGACAGGCAAAAGGAATCTTGGCATATCTCCAGAACAATATCTCCATGAGGATGAGGGCCGCGGCCAGGCCATAAAGGCAGTGCAGCAGCGCATAAAGCCATCCCCAAAGAAAAGTGAAAAAGACAAAGAGAACTCCAAAGAGCGGAAGAAGTATAAAAAAGAAAATCCCCTTCTTTAAACCCATAAAATAATGTTGCCTCTTCTCCCCTTCCGTAAGCCGAAAAACCCAATTGGCCTCGGACGCCAGCGGGACATTGACGATCCCGCGCACACCGAGGAGGAGGGCGATCGATAGGATGATGGGGATGGACAGTAGGTTCCTGTTCGATACCAACATGTTTCTGAAGGCTGCCTGCTGAGAATTCAAAAGAATCAGGATAAAGCCCAAGGCCGTGGCCAAATAGCCCGCCAACTGGAATTTGTGCATGGAGCTGTTCCTCAATGTCTGACCGAAGAAATGAAACATGGCCCTTTGGATCGAATTCCGCAGAAAAACGCTATTAAATCCTGAAGAGAGGGCATTCCGAAATTTGCGCATATGAGGAGGCCTTTTCATCTCCTCCAGCGTTTTCCTGAGATGCCTGCTGTAGCTGACCTGCATAGCGACAAATGACACCGCGGCCATAAGAATCATGGAAGCGACGGCCAGATACGCCAGCGACCGATACAGAGGGTCTTGAGTTCCCAGAAGGACCTCATATAAGCCGACGAACCACATGGGGGGAAACGCCAGGATCAGGGGTGAATGGCTGTCTTTATAGGCCGTCAGCGCAGAAAATGTTTTGCTTAGGGAAATGGAATCGATGAAGAACATCATCATCAAGAAAATCAGTCCCGCCAGCAACAGAAAACGGACATAGAGCGAAAGCCGCCGAAAAAATCGGGCGCTCAGAAAAACCATCAGGAGCGCCTCCAGAAAAACGCAAAAGAAAAAAATAAAGAAATTCGCGGCCAGGGCGCTGATGACGTGGGCAACCATGTAGCGGACGAGGAACAGCAGGCTCGGCGACCTCCATTGGGGAAGATAGAAGGCGAAGGTAAAAACGGCGATGGCATTGGAGGCCGCCGAGAACAGACCGATAAACAGGAGAAAGGAGGCGAATTTAGAGTAAAACAGCGTTCTGAGGGCGATCGGCAGCGACCTCAAGTTGGAGAAATCCTTTTTGTCGAGGAAAATCACATCCCATTCCAGGATCGTGGCAAAAGCCAGAAGGGCCATAAAAAAGCTTATGAAGAAACACTTTTCCAGCCAGGACAACCCGTTGTCGGGCACAAACATGTAGCGCAGAAGAATGGAATTCGAGACATGGCCTCCCAGAACGGCCAGAAGAACGAGCAGGACGATGACTTTCTCTTTCATCTGCTCTTCAAAGGGGAATATCTCATTCTGGAAGAGGCGGCCGAAGAAATGCCGGCTGAGGACAATAAATTGTTTGGCCCGGCCGCGGACGGATGCGATGATTCGCTCGTAGCTAAGAGCGTCCATGGCCGTCATTGGCGATGCTTCATGACTTCAATGATATTGCCGGCGACGGCTTCGGTGTCTTCCTGGACCACGATCTGGCTGAAGATCTCGACAAGCGAGGGCAACTGCATGAGGCTTCTCAGGTTCTCGACGGAATCATTGGCGACGATATCGCCTTTGTGGATGATGACGACCCTGGTGCAGATTTTCTCCGTGACTTCCAGGACGTGCGACGAGTAGATGATAATTTTCTGCTCGGCGGCAAGCTTCCTGATGAGGTCCCGCACCACCATGGACGTCGTGACATCCAGGCCCGAGAGCGGTTCGTCCAGGAGCAAAATATCCGGATTGTGAAGGAGAGCCGCGGAGATCAGGACTTTTTGTCTCATGCCTTTCGAATAGGCGGAGATCGCGGTATGCATGTCGTCTACCAAGCCGAGCAACCGGAGGAACTCCACGATTTTTTCCTTAAGCAGTTTTTCCGGGATATTGCGGAGCCGCCCAACCATTAACAAGTAATCGTATCCGCTGAGGTGCGGATAGATTTCGGACTGCTCCGGTACGTAACCCAATCTCTTTTTATATCCGATGATATCTTTCTTGATATTTTCGCCGTCCAGATAAATTTCGCCAAAGGAAGGCTCCAAGAGACCGGCCAGCATCTTGATCGTTGTTGTCTTGCCGGCGCCGTTCGGCCCTAGATAGCCGAGGACTTCGGACGGCCGAACGAAAAAGCTGACATGGTTGACCACGGGAAAAACATGAAACTTCTTGGTGACCCCTTTGAGCTCAATCATATCAACAAATTATGCAACCTTTATGCCAAATACGGAGGCGTAAAACCTCTACATCCAACAATTGTAACTCCTAAGAGGCAGGAGTATCGAGAAGCCGGCCCAACTTCGATGATTTGTTGAATGTTGAGGTTTGACCCCGACGTTTGACGTCAATTTGGAGGGGAAGACCCCTTCCAACGGGCGCCGGGAAGACCCGGCCGCCCTGCCTCCCCTTCTTGGGCGGGGCATGAAACCCCGCCCTGCGACCAAGGGGGCGACTCCCCCTTGGAACCCTCTCGAGCGGTTCCCCGTGGCAAGCCACGGGGCATATGAACCGCTCGTCAATTTTCTTTACGATAGAAAAAAGAGGGGACGGATCGTGCCTCGTCCCCTCTTCCAAAGAAATCTATTTCAGCGACCAACTGTCCTGCAAGATTTTAGCAAATCCGATAAGCTGTTGGCCATCGACAGTTACAACCACCCTGTAATCGCCCTCATCGGCCGGATTATAAGCAAAATTGGGATCTCTCTGCCCTTGTCCTCGCTGGCCGCCGCCAAACTGGCCGCCCATGCCTCCCCTCATTCCGCCAAAACGTGCGGCCCGATCCTGCATCGCCTTCTTCTCATCGGCGGTCAACTCTCTGCGCTGCATCATATCCCACATTGCCGAGTTGAGACCCGAACTGGCCGTGCCCTTAATCTCGTTAATAAGCATATTGCCCTTGTAGATGGAAATCTTGACGTCGGCTTGGGGCTTGGCTTTGAGATAATAGTTGATGGTGATGGCTGCCGGTTCGCTTTTTCCGTTGAAGTTGAGCGAGCTCGATTCATTTCTCGAGCGGGCCGGCGCCCATTTGATCTTAGGCTCAATCCCGAACAGGTGTGCGTCTTTGGCCAGAACCTGCGGTGTCAGCTCCTGGAGGGGCGAGATGTCGGCGATATAAATGCCCCGGCCGTGGGTGGCCACGATCAAATCGTTTTCGCGCGGATGGATCTTGAGGTCATGCACGGGCTGGCTCGGCATATTGCCCTTCATCTCCGTCCAAGCTTTGCCTCCGTCGAGGGACACATAAACCCCGAAATCCGTCCCGACAAAAAGCAGGTTCGGGTCCTTGACATCTTCGCGTATGACATTGATCGATTCGTTCGGCATGTTGCCGGCGATCGAAACCCAGGTTTGGCCGTAATCCGTGGTCTTATAGAGGAACGGTCGGAAATCGTCATTCCGCAGACCCGTGTATGAGACATAAGCCGTGCCGGGATCGGCGTTGGATGCGGTGACACGGCTCACCCAATATCCGGGATTGCCGGTGATCTTATCGTTGAGCCTCGTCCAGTTCTTGCCGTCGTCTCTCGTTACCCAGACGTTGCCGTCGTCTGTGCCCACCCAGAGGAGGCCCGTCACGAGCGGCGATTCATCAATGGTCGTAATCGTGCAATATTGGATATTTCCGTCGCCGCCCTTGCCTTGCGGAAGCTTCGCCGGATTGTTGGTTGTGAGGTCTGGGCTGATTTCAGTCCAAGTTTCGCCGCGGTTCTCCGATTTCACCAGGATATTCCCGCCGTGATATATCGTCTGCCCATTATGAATCGATACGAGGACGGGGGAGCACCAGTTCCATCGTGCCGCGGGCTTGGTTCTCGAATAGGCGATGCTTTTCGATTCGCCGGTCAGAAGATCCGTTCTCTGGAGCGGGCCGAACTGGGATTCATTATAGAGATAGCGGTTCGTGTCCTTATCGAAGACGTTATACATCCCGTCGCCGCCGCCGACCGTCTGCCAATCCTCAAGCCGGATCGGTGAGCTGCCTTTCTTCGTACTTGGCCCCATCAGCGAGCCGTTGTCCTGCAGTCCGCCCGCGACGCGATAGGGATAGGACATGTCAAAGTCAACGGCATAAAACTGGGCCCCCGGGATGAAATCCGGATGGTACCAGCTTTTGCCGCCATCGAACGACACGCCCATGCCGTGGTCGTATCCGAGAAGCATATGGTTGGAGTTGGCCGGGTCAATCCAGAGGGCGTGGTTGTCGCCGCCGAAGCGGAACGGGCCGGCCCATGTCTTTCCGCCGTCCTTGGACTCCTGGACGCCGACTGACAGAGCATAGACGTGCTTGTCATCGTTGGGATCGACGATAATATCGCAGTAATAATAGCCGGGACCGCTGCCGATACTCTGTTTCTCGGGGCTGACCTTCTTCCAGGTCTCACCGGCATTATCCGTGCGATAGACCTCGCCGTCAATCATGCCCCTGCTCGACTTTCCGGCGATGATCTCTTTCATCCTGTCTTCGGGCAACATGCCGGGTTTGTTGCCGTTTTCGATAACGGCATAGAGGATATTCGGATTTATCGGATAGATCGTCAGTCCGATACGGCCGAGAATTCCACCCGGAAGGCCGCCGCCCAGCTTCTTCCAGGTCCGGCCGCCGTCGGTGGACTTATGGATTCCGCTGCCGGGTCCGCCGAGCTGGAAATTCCAGTCCTGGCGCATCTTGTCGTAGGTCGCCGCGTAAAGCACGTTCGCATTCTTAGGGTCCATCACGACGTCAACCGCGCCGATAGCCCGGCTGCCGACGTTCACGGCGAGAGCTTTGACCCAGGTCTTGCCGCCGTCCCGGGTCATGTAGAGCCCGCGGTCTGGGTTGTCTGTGTAGAGATGGCCGAGGGCCGCGACATAGACGATGTCGGGATTGGTCGGATGGATGATGATGCGGCCGATATGATGGGACTCCTTGAGCCCCATGTTCTTCCAGGTCTTGCCGGCGTCCGTGGACTTGTACATGCCGTCGCCATAATAGGTGCTCCGGGAGGAGTTGGCCTCCCCGGAACCCACCCAGACGATATTGGGATTCGATGGCGCGACCGCGATGTCGCCGATCGAGATCACTTTTTCATTCTCAAAGATAGGCTCGAACGTATGTCCGTTGTTGACGGTCTTCCACAGTCCGCTCGAACCGGTCGCCGTATAAAACGTATAAGGCTGCTGGAGCGGGACCGCGAAGTCCGTGAACCGAACGCCTTGCCGGCTGGGGCCGATATCTCGGAAGGTGATCGTCTTTAGGAAATCCTCGCTCACACTCTGTCCGAAGGCATTCGCCAGGCCGAACAGCAAGATGAAAATCGCAAGACAAATGCCAAATACCTTGAGATGCTTAAAACATGACATAAGACCTCCTTAAAAATATTTTTTTTATTTTGCGGGCAGGCCAATATCCATGGAACAAGCCCCTAACTTAGTATCACAGAACATCCCAAAGGTCAACTTATCATCAAGACACTGGTCATGGAAACCGAGTCCCAGAAATGGCTCTGATTATTTCTTTGGCAAGAGGATGCCGTGTCCGATGGGATAAAGGCCTGGCAGCGACACAGGAAGCTTCCCTTTGATCTCCATCTCTCCAAAAATCGCCCGGGCCGCGATATCCTGGGTTTGCGGCGTATTCTGGTAAAGACAGAGATATGCGTCCACATCGGGAAAATACCTTAAAAAGTAGGGACTCCCGAAGGACAGGATAACAATCGGCCTTTCCCCTTCCGCGAATCTCTTGATGAGCTCGATATGCTTTAAATCGAGCCCGACGCTCCCCTTCCTGTCGCTCAACCTCGAGAATAGGGCGCAAACGACAACCTCGGCTTCAGAGGATTTTGCGAACGCCTCTTCAAGGGACTCCCGACCCGTGTCAGAGTCGGCATAGAAAATCTGAGTTCCAGGGCACCGTTTTTTTACGCCTTCAGCAAATGCCCGTCCGGCGAAATAATCGCCCGGGTCGCTGCTCAGCGAAAGCACCGCAATTCTTTTGCCGGGGGTAGGAAGCGGCAGAAGATTCTCCTCGTTTTTCACCAGCGTCGCTGCGCTTTCAAAGCTCAGAGCGGCCTGTCTGAGATTTTCCTTTGTGCTGATTTTTTGGGACAAGGCATCGATATCCACGAGCTTCTGTCGGTAGAGACCCAGCCGGGCCTTGGCCATGAGGATTCTCCGGACCGATTGGTTGATCCGCGCTTCCGGGATCCGCCCGCTCCTGGCGGCTTCCTTCAAAAAGGCAACCACCCTGCCGGGCTCAGGAGGAAGGAGGACCATGTCCACGCCGGCCATGATCGCCCTTAGAGCAGCGTCCGTGTTCGAGTACGTGTTGGTGATGCCGCCCATGGTCATGGCATCCGTCACGATCAGTCCCCGGAAGCCGAACTGCTTTCTCAGAAGATCTGTTAAAATCAAGGGCGAGAGTGTGGCCGGAAGATCCGGCGTCGGGTCCAAGGCAGGGACGCTCAGATGGGCGGTCATGATGGCCTGGACTCCGGCTTCGATGGCTTTTTTGAACGTATAGAGCTCGACTTCGTCCAGCCGCCCCCTGTCGGCTCTGATGACCGGCAGCAAGCTGTGCGAATCGACGTCGGTATCGCCGTGGCCGGGAAAATGCTTGGCCGTGGCGATCAGGCCGTTCTCCTGGCAGCCCCTGATGAAGGCGGCGGCCAAACGGCTGACCCGTTCGGGATCTTCTCCGATCGAGCGCGTGTTGATGATGGGATTATCGGGGTTGATGTTGACATCGACGACGGGGGCATAAGCCATATGGACGCCGAGAGCTCGGCCCTCTTCGGCCGTTATTTTTCCCATCTGGTAGGCCAGGTCCTCGGAATCGGCTGCCCCGATGGACATCATATTCGGAAAGAGCGTCGAGCCGGTGATCCGGTTTGCCACACCCCTCTCGAAATCCGAGGCGATGAGCAAAGGGACTTTTGCCATTTTCTGAAAAGCATTGGTGAGATGGGCCGTCTCATAGACATTGCCGGCGAAAACCACCAGGCCGCCGATTCCGTGAGTGACAATGAGGTCCTCGAGATCTTTCATCGTATCGCTGTCGGCGTTGTAGAAATTGCCGTTGTACTGCCAAGCCACTAACTGCCCGACTTTCTCTTCGAGCGTCATCCTGCCCATCATTTTATTCACCCAATTGAGCTCAGCGGTGCTATAAGAAAGATCCGGCTTGATAGTGACGCGCGCGCAGCCGGCCGCCCCAAGGGCTAAAAGGACAAGAATGAACAAATGCTTGCGATCCGTTTTCTTAAGCCGCATGGCTCTCCTTTCCGGGAAACTTCCTGGCCGGTCTTATAGCGTCGCCCTTCCCTCTCCGCTTTTATTCTTTAAACTTGATCAAGCAGTAGATATCGACCTCCGGGTGGACCTTCTTGATGTTCGGAACACCGTTGAGAAATAAAAGCTCCGCCACCGCCTCGAACCCGACCGGCCTGCCTTTGAGCAGCTTGACGAGTTCAATGGCGCTGATGGACGAAGAGCCGGTCGCAATCAAGTCATCGATGATGACGACCCGCTGCTCGGGACGGATCGCATCATCATGCATCTCGAAATATTCAACGGCATATTCATTGGGGGCTTTCACGCAGACCGTCTTTCGCGGGAGCTTGCCTTTTTTACGGATCATGGCCAGGCCGAGCTTCAGGTCGCGGGCGACGGCCGCTGCAAAAAGATAGCCGCGCGATTCAATTCCGACGATTACATCCGGCTTTTTCTTTTTGGCCCAGGCTGTGAGCTTATCAACGACAAAATGATAGGTACCGGCATCCAGGACGACGGGCGAGATGTCTTTGAACCCGATGCCGGGCTTGGGAAAATCCTTGACCTCACAGATTTTTTCTCTGACCGTGGACAGCTTCATTCTGACCTCTCTTCTTCGAATTTGCCATCATTTAAAAATAAAAAAACCGGATTGTCAATTTTAAAATCGTATTTGAATTGTCCTCGTGTCGCCCGAACCGACGTCAATATCCACCCGGATCGCCTCCAGAAGAAATTTGATTTTTTCGCCCCATTCGACCAACACGACGCCTTCGCCGATATAATCCTCAAAGCCCAAGTCTCGGATCTCTGCCTCGCCGCTCAGCCGGTAGAGATCCAGATGATAGATAGGAACGCTGGCCAAATAGATATTGAGTAGAGTAAAACTTGGACTGCAGACCTGGCGGATGTCCCTGAGCCCAAGACCCGCGGCGATCCCCTTGGCGAAGACTGTTTTCCCGGCGCCGAGCTCCCCAATCAGAAGTACGACTTCGTTGCCCTTGAATTTTTTGGCCAGATTTTTAGCTAGTGCGAACGTCTCCCGCTCGGAATGAGTCGTGTATTTGCCGAGAATCATCCTTTTTCTTCCATCATTTTCAGCGCCCGGGGCAAATAGCGGATCAAGTCGCCGGCAATCAAAGGCCTCTCGCCCACTCGATCGGCACCAATGTCGCCGCTCAGCCCATGGAGATAGACCGCGGCCAGAGTCGCTCCCAGGATATCCTTTTCTTGGATGATGAGTGATGCGATCATCCCGCTCAGCACATCGCCCGAACCTCCGCTGGCCATTCCGGGATTGCCCGTCGGGTTGATATAGACTTTTCCGTTCGGGCCGGCGATCAACGTTCGATACCCCTTGAGGACAAGAACAACCCGATGCTTTTCTGCGAATTGAGGGACAATCTCCAGGCGGCGATCCAATACATCTTTAGTGGACAGGCCGAGAAGGCGCGCAAATTCTCCGGGGTGCGGGGTGAGGACCGCGCGATTCGCCACTTCTTTTAAAACATCTAGATGACCCGCCAGCACATTCAGACAGTCCGCATCCATAACGATCGGACACCGAACCTTGGGCAGCAGTGAAACGACGAACTCCGCCGTCGCTGGATGGGCGGAGATTCCCGGGCCGATAAGGAGAGCATCTTTGCCCTTCAGTAGTTTCAAGGCTTTCGGGACAGCCTCTCCGGCGATCGTTTTTTCCGGCGTTTCGGGCAAGGCCTCGGTCATCAATTCCATCATCGCCTTGGCAATCATGGGAAGACAGCTCTGGGCCGTCCCCACCGTGACCAGTCCTGCCCCCATTCTCAGTGCAGCCTTGGCCGCCATGACAGCCGCCCCGGTCTTGCCCAGCGAGCCGGAAATAATAAAAAGATGTCCATACGTCCCTTTATGGGTATCTCGCTCGCGTTTCTTAAAATAGGGCATCAACGTTTGTTTTTCGACAAGCTCGAGCTTCAGGCTTTCATCCTCGAACAGAAACGGCGGAACGCTGATATCCGCGATGACAAGCTCACCTATCATTTCCTCGGCCGGCGGGAAAACATGGCTGATTTTTGGGGTAGCCAGGGTGACGGTCAAATCCGCTCTGACGGAAGGTCCGATGATCTGAAAGGTATCCGAAGATAGGCCGGACGGAATGTCCACAGCCAATTTAAAAGCTTTCGATTTATTGATATCTTCGATGGCCGCCGCGAAGAGACCTTCGGCCGGCTTCATGAGGCCCGTCCCGAAAATGGCATCGACAATCAATGAGGCTGCGCTCAGCGTGCTCTTGTGCTTTTTCCAATCTTCAAAGGACAATATTTCCACAATATCGACACCGATTTTTTCGGCGATTCCCAGGTTCAAAGCGGCATCTCCCTTTAGATCCTCTTTAGCCGCAAGAAGCAGAACCTTGGGCATTCCACCCCGGTTCGACAGATGCCGGGCCACGACCAGACCGTCCCCGCCGTTGTTGCCTTTTCCGGCAACGATAACGACATTCTCCTTCTCGACCTTAGGAAATCTGGCCCGGATGGCCTTCACGATCTGAAGCCCGGCGTTTTCCATAAGCACGGGTCCCGGGATGCCGATCTCTTCGATGGTCCTGCGGTCAATCTCTTTCATTTGTTGCGAAGTCAAGACTTTCATGCCGGCTCCTTTGCCCGGAAATCTCAGGCATTCATGATGTCCGTTTTCTTGAGATTTTAGCATAAATTCTTGAGAATGCCATCACATCCGGCGATCTAGGATGGGCGCCACGGGTTGTCCCGGCCCGCCGTGACGGAAGCCGGCATTGATTTCAATAGCCATTTATGCTAATGTATCTTATTATTTTCTCTATATTTCACACGAATTGGACAGGAGGTTTTAGTCATGTCTATTAAAGTTGGAATCAACGGATTCGGCCGGATCGGCAGGAACCTGCTCAGGGCATCCATCAACAGCCCGGATATCGAATTTATTGCGGTTAACGATATCACGGACGCTAAAACCCTCGCCCATCTCCTCAAATACGATTCTGTGCTCGGCATTTTTAGCGGAGATGTCAAGGCCACAGACGACGCCATCATCGTCAATAATAAAAAAATCAAGGTTTTGGCCGAAAAAGAAGTGGGGAAGCTCCCTTGGAAAGACCTCGCCGTGACGATCGTCGTGGAATCGACGGGCAAATACACCAAACGACCCGATGTCATCAAGCACATCGATCAAGGCGGCGCGAAAAAAGTCATCGTTTCCGCGCCTGCCGCGGACCCGGACATCACGATCGTCCTCGGGGTCAATGAAAACACATATGACCCGTCCAAACATCGCGTCATCTCCAACGCATCCTGCACGACGAACTGTCTGGCTCCTGTGGCCAAGGTGCTCCATCAGGAGTTCGGCATCGAAAAAGCGTTCATGACGACGATCCATGCTTACACCAATGACCAGAAAATCCTGGATGCTCCTCACAAGGACTTGCGGCGGGCCAGGGCGGCCGGAGTCTCCCAGATTCCCACCACGACCGGCGCTGCGAAAGCCGTCGGCCTGGTCATGCCCGAGCTCAAGGGGAAAATCGACGGGATTGCCATCCGCGTGCCGACACCCAATGTCTCGCTCGTTGACCTAGTCTCGGTCATGAAAAAAGAAGTGACAGAAAAAGACGTGAACGATGCCTTCAAAAAGGCTGCCGCCGGCAAATTGAAGGGCATTTTGCAGTACACAGAAGAGCCGCTGGTCTCGGTGGATTTCATGGAAAATCCCCACTCGGCGATCGTGGATGGGCTGTCCACCAAAGTCATCGAGAAAAACCTGCTCAAAGTCCTAGCCTGGTATGACAATGAGTGGGGCTATTCCTGCCGCCTGCGCGACCTCATCCAATACATCTCTCGGTAACCGTCATGCGATTTGTCGAAGATCTAGATGTCAAGGGAAAAACCGTTTTTGTCCGCGTTGACTTCAACGTCCCGCTCACCGACCTGGGCGAAATCCGCGATGACACTCGGATTCGCGCCTCGCTTCCCACGATCAATTATCTCGTCGGCAAAGGCGCCAAGCTTGTCCTGGCCTCGCATTTGGGCCGTCCCAAAGGAAAATTCGATCCCAAGATGAGTCTGAAGCCCGTGGCCAAGAGGCTGAGAGAGCTCATCGGACGGGACGTCATTTTGGTTCCCGATGTGGTCGGCGACGAAGTCAATAAGCTGAAAGCGAGCCTCAAAGAAGGGCAGCTACTTCTGCTCGAAAACCTGCGCTTCTATCCCGGAGAAACGGCCAACGACCCTGAATTTTCAAAAAAGCTGGCCCAGGGGATCGACTATTTCGTCAATGACGCGTTCGGCTCGAGTCACAGGGCGCATGCCTCCGTCGTCGGAATTACGGACTATGTCAACAAATCGGCGGCGGGATATCTCATGAAAAAGGAAGTCGATTATCTACGGAAGGCACTTTTTTCCCCCGCCAAGCCCTATGTCGCCATCCTGGGAGGCGCCAAAGCCGAAGACAAGATCCCGGTCATCGAGAATCTTTTGAATAAAGCAGACACGATCCTCATCGGCGGCGCCATGGCCTATACATTCTTTAAGGCGCAGGGATTTGACACGGGTAAATCGCTCGTCGAGCCGGACAAGATAGAGGTCGCCAAAAAAATTCTTAATCAGGCCAAAGAAAAGAAAGTCCGGTTTCTTCTTCCCCTCGACCATATCCTGGCTGCTTCCATCGAATCGGGGCAGATCGTTAAGATCGCTGACAGCTTCCCCTTTCCCCAGGATTTGATGGGAGTCGATATCGGGCCCGAGACAATCGCCAAGTATACCGAGATTATTTCCAAAGCCAAGACAATCGTTTGGAACGGCCCGCTGGGTGTTTTCGAAACGCCCGCATTTGCCCAGGGAACGGTGAAAATCGCCGAGGCCGTGGCCAATTCCGGCGCTCTTTCCATCGTCGGCGGAGGTGACTCCATCGCGGCCCTTGAAAAGGCCGGAGTCAGCCGGAAAATCACGCATATCTCCACCGGAGGCGGGGCCGGCTTGGAATACCTGGCCAATGAAACCCTGCCCGGAATCGAAGCGCTCGAGAAAAAATAAAATGCAGCATAAAAAGCCTCCCTTTGTCGCCGGCAACTGGAAGATGAATATGACGATCCAGGAGGCCAAGGTGCTGGCGGCTGCCGTCATTAAGGCCAGCCTGGACCTTGTCGATGCGGAAATCGTCATCATCCCGCCCTTTACGGCTCTGAGATCCGTCCAAAAGCTGGTCGGCGAAAGCCCTGTCCAACTTGGCGCCCAGACTCTTTTCTGGGAGGAAAAAGGCGCTTATACCGGAGAAATCTCGGCCCCGATGCTCAGGAACGTGGGCTGCCACTACGTCGTTATCGGCCACTCCGAAAGGCGCCGGTATTTCGGGGAAACCGACGAGGCCGTCAATAGAAAAATCATGAGCGCGCTTAAGTTCAAGCTGAATCCTATTGTTTGCATGGGCGAAACACTTGAAGAACGAGAAGCCGGAAAGGCCATGTCTTGGGTCGAAAGCCAAATCCATGCCGGGCTGGCCGGGCTGACCGATGAACAATTCCGCCGGATCATCATCGCCTATGAGCCGATCTGGGCCATCGGGACGGGAAAAACAGCCACTCCGGCCCAGGCCGAAGAGGTCCACGTCTTCATCCGGGAGAAACTGGCAGAAAAATATGGAAAAGAGGCGGCCTCTTATGCTATAATTCTCTACGGCGGGTCGGTGAAGCCTGCCAATTCTTATTCCCTGTTCAGGGAGAAGAATATAGACGGGTTTCTCGTCGGAGGAGCTTCGCTCGAAGCGGATTCCTTCATTCAGATTGCCAAAGAAGCGATTCGAGCATATAAGGAAGAAAAGTGAGTGCGTTAATCACAATCATCCATGTGGTCATTTGCTTGGTCCTCATTATCGCCGTGCTCCTGCAGTCGGGAAAAGCGGCTGACCTGGCCGGTGCGTTTGGAGGCGTCGGAAGCCAAACGGCATTTGGTCCCCGCGGCACAGCGACCATCTTGTCAAAAGTCACGACGATCGGTGCTGTTTTATTCATGGTCACATCGCTCGGGCTCTGGATCCTGTCCGGCCGCGAGGTCAAATCTGCGGTCAGCGGTGAGAAGGCTGTTCCGGTGAAAACCGAAACGACGCCCGCGGCCAAACAGGAGACTCCGCCTCCGGCCACCCAACCCACCCAGACGGCCCCTGCCGCGGCGGAAAAAGACAAAAAGCAGCCGGTGGCCAAGCAGCCAGAGACCGCTAAGCCAAAGACGACGGCTCAAGAAACTAAGAAGAAATAAACCCTCCCAAGCGATTGATGCCGAAGTGGTGGAATTGGCAGACACGCTAGCTTGAGGGGCTAGTGAGCATTTACCCGCTCGTAGGGGTTCGAGTCCCCTCTTCGGCATA
>Ga0315280_10000549_pt1 | contig 69481 bp, 71 predicted proteins | sample YL17G06_40_MG_FD_203697 | JGI IMG/M metagenome (GOLD analysis project Ga0315280, IMG submission 203697) | Sediment microbial communities from Yellowstone Lake, YNP, Wyoming, USA - YL17G06_40 | ecosystem: Environmental > Aquatic > Freshwater > Lake > Sediment | place: USA: Wyoming | collected... | reverse complement strand
GATCGCTATCTGACGGGGGCTGCGCAGCCACAGGTGGCGGTGCTCCATCAAAAAGTCTATGCCGTGTTCTTTGGGCGTGATGGGATAGTTAATCTCAGCACGACTTATGAGTGCAAATGCGAGCACGATGAGCTCATAAGTATTTTTTAACTTGGGATGCCTACTGACTTTTCCTATAATCTCAAATGCTGATTCTATTGGGATTCCAAATCTACCATACGGTTTCAAAGAAGCATTATATTTATTAATAACAGAAATTGAGCTTTCATTATTTATTTTGTATGAGTTTATAAATAAATCAGCATTCTTATTAATAGCCTCATCAAAGGAAATGACGTGGTTTTTAAGATCTTCGTTGGATAAAAGCATATTTAAGGTACGATTAATGTATTCATCTAATACTTTATACTCCTTGCTGTTTGTGTTTAATGTCGCTTTGCTCCTTATTAACTGCATGATGGCAGGACCATAAGGTTCATTTAAAACGAACATATCCCTTTCGCTTAAATTTTCCGATAGTGCTGTGGCTTGCGTTTTCCCAGTTCCATCTCTCATTTGGAGAAAAATAATATCTGTTCCACTTTGTCTTCGGTCATACATCCAACCTTGAATCCTGACATATTCACCTTCATATTTGCTGATGTCCTGAATATTTACTAATGGTGAATATGACAATTCATCAAATCTGGTGGATTTCCATGAATTTTCTAAGTAATCTCTAAATTCGCTCATGTTACTTCTTTTTGGGCTTTGATTTGGCGGGAACCTCGGCGGGAGGAGCAGCAGGCGCTTCCTTCATGGCGGGCGCCAGCAGCGAGTAACCCAACGCCGCCAGCGGAGTAAGGAGCACTCCCCAGAAAAAGACCTGATCGGGGTTGACCTTGCGAGCCTTGCCCGCCTGCACGGCAATCAGCTGAATCAGGAAGGCGATGAATACGGCAAGCGTAACCACCTGTATCCTATCCATGAAAAGAAAGATGACGGGATTATCGCCGCGGATGAATTCCAGCGAAAAGCGGCTGACCATATAGAGGGCAATATAAGTCATCAGGGTGACGCCCTTGGGGAAGCGGCGGAAAGTCCACAGCAGGATGAAGAAGAACACGATGTGGATAAGCGAATCATAGAGTTGGGTGGGATGCACCGGCGTGCCTAGCGGCAGATGTGTCTCAGTCCAAATTTGCGCCTGTGGGGGAAAGACGACGCCCCAGGGCAAATCGGTGGGGGTGCCGTAGCAGCAGCCATTGAGGAAGCACCCGACGCGCCCCAAAGCATAGCCAATGACCAATCCCACTGCTGCGATGTCAAAAATGTCGCGCACCTGCAACTTTTGTGCCTTAGCGTAGAACAGCACCGCCAAAATGCCGCCTAAAAGCCCGCCGTAGAACACCATGCCACCATCCCAGACCGCCACCCACTGCAGGGGTGTATTCAGCGCATAAGCGGGATCACCTACGCGGGGAATGACAAAAAACATCCGCGCGCCCACCACGCTGGCGAGGAAGACCCAGAAGGTGAGGTTGATGGCGTGCTCCGAGCTTAAGCCGCGGCGCTTAAACAGCCTGCCCGCAACCCAGATCGCTATTATAAAGCCGATTGCCAGCATCAGCCCCCAGGGGCGGATGGGAAAACCGGAATCGTAAAAGAATGTCCCGCGCAGCATAGGCGCTCCTTTGCTATAAACGCTTATTATAGCAGAAAAATAAATATTGAAGCTAAATCTCCCATTTGATATATAACCCACTGCTTGTCGGGATAGGCAGGAATGCTAATCCTTCATTGTTCACGATCTACGATCGTGCCGGAAGGGTTACGGGAGCACCTAAAGGAACTCCCCTACGAGACCCTTCCCTACATTAGCGGAGAAGGGTAGGGGATGAGTCAAAAAGGCGGTTCACCAGGAACCGCCTTTAGTCCACATTTATCAGACTAAAGAAACTTTAGCCCCACCGCATCGGGGAAGAATGCCTTTGCTGCCTCGCCCGCCAGGTTGAGCAGGGGCACGGGATAGACGCCGATGAACAGTATGCCCGTGGTGGTCAATCCCACGACCAAATCCTGCCAGAAGCCGGGCTTTTCTTCCGGTGTATCGCTGGGCGGCGCCAGGAAGAACATCGCCCGCAGGATTCGGGCATACATGAACACGCTCACCACGCTGGTCAGTATCGCTACGATCGCCAGCCACACCCAGCCGGTTTCTATCGCCGCGCCAAACACCATAAACTTGGCGATGAACCCCGCGGTGGGCGGTATCCCCGCCAGGCTGATCAGCATCACTGCGAGCGCGATGGCTATCGTGGGGTGGCGCTTCATCAGCCCCTTGTAGTTATCCAGCTCGTAGCCGCCGGTCAGGTTGCCGATGATGCTCACCACCGTGAATGCGCCCAGGTTCATGGCAAGATACACCGCCAGATAGACCAAAATACCACTGGTGCCCACATAGGTGCCGGCAATCACGCCCAGGAAGATGAACCCCACATGCGAAATGGAGCTGTAGGCGAGCAGGCGCTTGAGGTTATCCTGCCAGATACCGGCGGTGGTCGCGATGATCATGCTCAGGGCGGCAGCAACAGCCAGGATCCAGTTCCACTGCACCAGCACCTGCCCCAGCGGCACCGAAAGCATCCACAGGATGCGCACCAGCACCGCGAACCCGCTGGCTTTGCTCGCCACCGAAAGGTATCCGGTGATAGGTGTGGGCGCACCCTGATAAGTGTCGGGCGCCCAGGCGTGGAAGGGGACTATCGCCATCTTGAAGCCCAGCCCCACCAATATCAGCGCCAGGCACAGGAGCAGACCTGGGCGGAAGGTGCCATTGGCGATGGAATCGGAGATGTTGGCTAAATTGGTGTAACCGCTAAGCCCGTATAAGAGCGCAAATCCCATCAACAATATCGCAGTGGACATCGCCCCGGTGAAGAAATACTTGAGTCCGGCTTCGGCGCTGTCCTTTTGGTGGCGCAAATACCCCGCCAGCAGATAGCAGCTCAGGCTGGAAAGCTCCATCGCCACAAAGATCATGATGATATCGGTCGCCGACGCCATGAGCATCATGCCGGTAGTGGCAAACAACATCAGGCTGTAGTATTCCGGCATGGGTGACTTTTTCAGCATCTTGTAGCCGGGTGAGATCATCAGCACCAGCAATGTGGCTGCCAGGAATATCCCCTTGAAGAAGCTCGCCACCCCGTCCGAGACCAACATTCCCGGCGCCATGCTGCCCCAATCGCCGGCGTTGTAGCCCACCATCACAAGTGCTGCCAGAGCCGCCAGCCCCGCCAGATAGGGATACGCAAACGCCAGCTTCCGCCGTGCAATCAAGTCCAGCACCACTATCAGGAGCGCCCCGCCCGCCGTTATCAACTCCGGGCTTAGCATCTTCCAACTCGCTATCATTTAATCGTCCTCTCTTTTCACCATCATCATGCAGCCGTTAGAAGACAACATGGGTCAAACTCACCAAATAGTTCATGGTCGGCGTCATCATGTCTATCAGCAGGCTGGGATAAACACCGAGCAGCAGTGCCAGCGCCATCAGCGGAATCAATGTGACCAGCTCCCTGCCATTGATATCAGTCAAGCCTGCCCACTTGGTGTTGAACGGTCCCAGGAACATGCGCTGGATCGTCCACAGGAAATACGACGCGGTCACAATGATGCCGAAGGTGCTCAGCGCCACCATCCAGGTGTAGACCTTGAAGCTGCCGATGAAGCAGAGGAACTCGCTGACGAACCCTGCCAAACCGGGCAAGCCCAGGCTGGCGAGGAAGGTGAACCACACTATGCCGGCATAGATGGGCACTTTCTTGGCAAGCCCGCCAAATGCGTTGATCTCCCGGGTGTGCGCCCGATCGTAGAGCACGCCGACCAAAAGGAACAGGGCGCCTGTGATTATGCCGTGGTTGAACATCTGCAGCACAGCCCCCGTGTAGCCCTCGGGGTTGGCGGCGGCAATGCCCAGCAGCACAAACCCCATGTGGCTCACCGAGCTATAGGCGATCAGCTTCTTGAAGTCCTTCTGCGCCATGGCAACCAGCGCGCCATACACGATGTTGATTAAGCCAAGCGCCGCCATGCCCCAGCGAAAGTATTCCCATGCCCCCGCGCCCGGCGCTATGCCGTAGCTGATGCGGATGAATCCATAGCCGCCCATCTTTAATAGCACGCCAGCAAGCAGCACCGAGATGGCTGTCGGCGCCTCCACATGGGCGTCAGGCAGCCAGGTGTGGAAGGGGAAGATGGGCACCTTGATGGCAAACCCCAGGAAGAACGCCAGGAAGATAAGGATCTGGAAGGTCTGGTCAAATACCCCCGCCTGCGCGGCGGCAATCAACTCCGGTATGCTGAAACTCCCCATGATGCCGCCCCCGGGCTTGGGATAAAAATAGAGCGCCAGGATGCCCAACAGCATCACGACCGAACCCAAAAGCGTGTAGAGGAAGAACTTGATGGCTGCGTATTCGCGCCGCTCGCCGCCCCAAATGCCGATCAGGAAATACATCGGCACCAGCACGACCTCCCAAAATACATAGAACAGCACCAGGTCAAGGGAGACGAACACCCCCAGCATGCCGGTCATGAGCAAGAGATACAGTATGTAATAGTCCTTCACCTTCTGCTTGACCGAGAAGCTGGCAATTGCCGCCAGGAAGCTGAGGAGCGTGGTCAGGATGAATAGCGGGAAGGAAAGCCCGTCCACGCCCAGGTGGAAATTGGCATTGATGAAAGGAATCCAGGCATAAGGTCCTTCCTGAAACTGCATGGCTGCCGTGGCGTTGGAATACTCGCTGAGCATCCAGATGGAGAGCAATAGGCACACTGCCGAGAATCCCACGCCTATGCCCCTAATCAGGTTGATCTTCTCACGGTTGATGAAGAAGAGCACCACGATGCCCAAAAGGGGCAGGAAGGTGATGATGCTGATCAGGTGTCCGTGAATTGCCGCCAGGATGTTATCCATTGCGGTTAATTCCTCCTTATATTAAATAAACGCATAATTGACCTCTATTTATGCCCTTCCCTCGGCTACAGGAAGAGGAACAGTGCCACGATTACCATGCCCAGCGCGCCCAGGGCGACGAACCCCAGATACTGCTGCACCACGCCGGTTTGGATGCGCCGCAGCCCCGACCCGATGCTGCGTGCGGTCCAGCCTGCGCCATTGACCGCGCCGTCCACCACATACTTGTCCACCGCGTTGGAGCCCTGTGCCACCAACACCGTGCCCGCCGCGCTGCCGTCAATCAGCCCGTCTATCACTATGCGATCCACGCCGTAGAAGAACTGCCCCAGCCACAGCACCGGGTTAATGACAAACATCTGGTAGATCTCATCCACATACCACTTATGAAGACTCAGGGTGGAGAGCGGCTTGGTGATGTCAAAGAGCTTGAGCTTCTTGGCGACCCATTCGTCCCCATCCGACCGGATGCCGTAGAGCCACCAGGCTATGAGCACCCCGGCGGTGGCGATGATGATGCTGGAAATCATCACCAGCCAGTTGATACCAGCTTCGTGGTGGGCGATGGCGTGCGAGACCGAGATGCCGGAGCCGAATATCGTGGGTCCGAATCCCCACTCCTGCCCGGGAATGCCCCAGAAGCCGGCAACCACGCTGCATCCCGCCAGAAAGACCAGTGGGAAACTCATCACCCAGGGGGTCTTCTGCGCGTGGGCGGCATGGTCGCTGCGGGGTTCGCCGGCAAAGGTGAGGAAGATGAGGCGGAAGGTGTAGAATCCCGTTAATAACGCAGTCAGGAAGCCCATCGCCATCAACAGGTAGTCGCCACTGGCATAGGTGACCGCCAGGATCTCATCCTTGGACCAGAAGCCGGCGAAGGGCGGGATGCCGGCAAGCGCAAGCCCACCTATGACAAAGGTGATGGCGACCACCGGCATTCGCTTCCACAACCCGCCCAGCGAGCGGATGTCCTGCTCATGGTGGCAGGCGATGATTACGGCGCCGGCGCCCAGGAACAGGAGTGCCTTGAAGAAGGCATGGGTGAACAGGTGGAATATACCGGCAGTCTGACTGGCGCAGCCGATAGCCAGCATCATGTAGCCGAGTTGGGAGAGCGTGCTGTATGCCAGCACCCGCTTGATGTCGTTCTGCGTAAGCGCAATGGATGCGGCAAATATGGCGGTGATGCCGCCGATGTATGCCACTACCGTCAGACTGTCCGGAACCAGCGCAAATAAGGGAAATGTCCGTGCCACCAGATAGACGCCGGCGGCGACCATGGTGGCGGCATGGATGAGTGCGGATACCGGGGTGGGACCTTCCATGGCGTCAGGCAGCCACACATGCAGGGGCACCTGCGCTGATTTGCCCACCGCACCGGAGAATATGCCCAGCGCGACCACCATCAAGAGCCCGCTGGTCACCATGCCCGCCTGCTGCATCCCCGCCAGTCCGCTGAACACTGACTGGAAGTCCAGCGTGCCCAGCAGCATATAGATCGTCATAATTCCGATGAGGAAGCCGGCGTCGCCCACCCGGTTGGTGATGAACGCCTTCTTGCCCGCTTCGGCTGCCGCCGGGCGCTGGAACCAGAACCCGATCAGGAAGTAACTGGAAAGCCCCACCAGTTCCCAAAAGATGAAGGTCTGCGCGAAGTTGTTGGCAGTCACAATCCCCAGCATGGAGAAGGTGAACAGCCCCAGGAAGGCAAAATAGCGGTGATAGTACTCATCACCCTTCATGTAGCCCACGCTGTAGATGTGGATGAGGAGGCTGATGGTGCTCACCACCAGCAGCATCACCACGGTGAAAAGGTCAACCAGAAAGCCCAGTTGGAAGGTGACGCCGCCAACCGTGAACCAGTTGAAGCTCTGGTAGAGCGTCTCGCCACCGAACACCTTCACCGCCGCCCACACCGAACCAACGAAGCTGATGAATAGCCCCAGGATGGAGATGGGAGCGCCCTTGCCCGGTAGGAAGCGACCGAAGAACATCACGATGGTTGCCGCAGCGATAGGCGCAAACAAAACGAACAATATTATGGTTAGAAGCGACATATATGCTCCCTCAAGCACGCTTGAGAACAAGTTCCGGTCAAGGTTACCATTTGAACAGGTTCACCTTCTCGGCGACGATGGCGCCAAAGCGGCGATAGGCGTTAAGCACCAGCGCCAGCCCCACGATGGCTTCCGCTGCGGCAACGGTGATGACGAATGCGGCGAAAACATGCCCCAGCACCCGATCCGGTCCCCAGGCAGAGGCGAAGGCAACCGCCGAGAGCGCTGCTCCGTTGAGCATCAGCTCTATGCTGATGAGGATGGCGATGGCATTGCGCCGGGCGATTACACCAAACAGCCCCAGCCCGAAGAGTCCAACCGCCACCACAATGAAATGTGCTGGCGAAAGCCCGTTAAAGGTGTAGTTAAACAGGTAGGAGATCTTCTCCACTGCCCAATCCCACAGGTTCACTTGTCATCAACCTCCCCGCCTTCGTCCTCGTATTCCGGTTTGCGCCGCGCTATCACTATGGCGCCGATGAATGCCGCCAGCAGCACCAGCGAGACCACCTCAAACGGCACCATGTAGTCCTGCATCAAAAGGTGCGCCAGTTCGTCAATGTAGTTGATCTGCTCGTCCAGCCCCAGCGGGCGGGGTCCTGCGATTTGCATGGCGATGATCGCCAGCGCCGGTGTGAGCAGCAGGAAGAGCAGCGCTGCTGGGATGAGACTGCTGCCCCAACTGCGCTGGTGGGGGCTGCGCACATTCTTGGTGAGCATGATGGCGAACAGGATGAGCACCGCCACGCCGCCGATGTAAACCAGAACCTGCGCTGCTGCCAGAAACTGCGCCGCCAGCATCAGGTATAGCCCGGCTACTCCCAGCAGGGAGAGGACAAGCCCCAGGGCGGCGCGGAACACATCCTTGAGCACGACCGCCAATAGCCCGCCCAACAGCGTCATGCCGGCTACCGCAAAGAAGATTAGCAATGTAATGCTCATCGGCTCCTCCTAACGCTTATAAGGCGGTGTGGTCTGCCGCGCCAGCAACCGGTCGGTGTGATAGACCAGATCGGCAGGCTTGTAGACGGCGTATTCATATTCCGGCACCGTTTCCAGCGCGCCGAAGGCACAGGCTTCCACACACAGCGCACAATAGCAGCACAGACCATAGTCTATAGAAAAATCCACCATGCGGTTCTTGCCCGCCTCGTCCTTATCCCGCACCAGTGTGATGCAGGCATCGGGGCAGGTAACCACGCAGATGTTGCACGCGGTGCATTTGCTCTTGCCCGTCTCCGGGTCTATCACGAACGCGATGCGTCCCCGGGTGCGCGGCGAAATCTCGTCCCGCTTTTTGGGGTACTGCAAGGTGACGGTCTTGGAAAAGAAATAACGCAGGGTTATCGCCATCCCCTTGGCAAATGATAAAAGCCCGCCCACCACCTGCATGAAGTAACTTCTCTTTAATTTGGTGCTCAACTTTGCTCCTTCTTCACTTTAGGAATTCCAAAGCTTGAACCCATCCATCCCATCTCTTTATGCTTCCTTGCGCAGAAATCTTTTAATCCACCAAAATCCCAAAACCATATTTGCCAGCGCCAGTACTGCAGTTATGATCCCCATCATATAGACTGCCTGTCCCTCGGTGGTCAGCCCCGTCCAAGGCGCCGGCGACTTATCCTTGACGAATAAGCTCAGCGTGGGATCAAAAACCATGCAATTAACCAGCACTGCCGCACTAATCAATGTCACCTGCCAGCCCAGCTTCCTTCCCGCAGCCCAGGCAACCGCGACCAGCGCCAGCGCCGGCATCCCGTGATTCTCGTGCTGCTGCAGCCCCAGCAGGAAGAACAGCATCGCCATGATAGCCAGCATCTCCACGCCGTCGGCGCCCCGTGCCTGCCGATGATTCCTCCACCAAAGTCCGGCAACAACCGCCATTGCAGCAATCAACATTACCAGTGCTACGAATCTGATGCTAACCAATCCTAAAACCATAGCCTGCGCATCTATGGGCTGCCCGTTCACCAGTTGCACCAGCCACCAAAAGTTGTGCGCATTCACGCTGATTGCCGTCATATATATAGAGATGCCCGTAAACATGCTGCGCGTTTCTCCAACTGTGCCTTTGACGATGAAACCTGCCAATACCAACACTATTGGCGCCAACAACCCGATCAGCGAGAGCCGGAACGCCTTCCTCCCATCATCGTGCCAAGCCCATAGCCACAGCATGGGAATCAATATCCATGCTTGTGGCTTGAGCAGGCAAGCAAGCCCCAACGCAAGTCCCGCCCAGAACCATCGTTTCCAAATCCCCAGCGTCGCCGCCAGTCCTATCGCCAGCAACAATGGGGGATTTGATTGAATCCAGTAGCCCGTATCAAACAGGCTGGCGGGATTGAATGCCCATATCGCCGCTGCCGCCAACCCCGACTTTAATCCTCTTTCCAAACCAAGAAGCATGAGCACTACAATTAATCCCATATCGCAGAGGCTCATCAAACCGGCAAAGGGCGTTTTAAAGTCCGCTGGTGCCACATCTTTCGCCCCGTCCCCCAGCCACGATGCGGCTCTTGACAGCCACACCATCAGTGGTGGATAGTTGATGCGGGGCTTGCCATCGTGCGTATAAATCCCGAACCATCCGTAGTCCAGCGCCTTCTGCCCAAACCGTTTGTATTCGTCTATATCGTAGGGAAAGCCGATGTTCGTTGCCAGCGTGAAGCGGATGCCGCCGCCCGCCAGCACCACCAACACGATCAAAATCCACAGTATCATTCTATTTTCCTGCATACTTATTCTCTACTCACTGGTTACTCTCCCTGTTTCTTCCAGTGTCTTCCTTGCCGTTAGGAAACGAAGCGCCCAAAAGCCTGTCAGGATGAGTCCTGAACCTGTCAAAACCACGGTCAGCGGGCTGGTATTGTCAATCGTTTGCCCGGGCGTAAGAATCAGCGTTTGCCAGCCTTCCGAAGAGTTGGGGAAGAGAGCACGTAGCAATTGATGATCGTGGAGGACGCAATTGCCCAGGATGAGTACAGTGGCGATGCATAGTTGCCAGCCCACCTTTTGCCCGATTGCCCAGGCAGCTGCCAAAAGTCCCAATGCCAGCATGGCATGATTCTCATGCAGGTGCGGCGCCAGCAGGAAGAACAATGCCGACCATAATGCCAGCATTTGCACGCCATTGGCTCCCCGTTGGTGCCGGTAGTTCTTAACCCAGAACACCGCGACTGATAGAAGCGCCAGAGCGGTAAGAACCCATGCTGCCTGTCCGTATGTCATAAACAGGAAGGACTGATCGCTGAACACCTTTCCACCATTTATGACCTGTGCCAACCACCACAAGTTGTGCGCGTTATAGGTGATGGAATCGTTGCTGGATTGCACTCCGGTCACCATCAGGCGCAGGGTGGGCGCCCGACCGGCGAACAAATACCCCAGCCACACCAACAGCAATGGCACCAGCATTGCGAATACCGCATCACGCCCCTTCTTCCAACCGCTTTCACGAAACACCCACAGAAATAATGCCGGCGTCAATATCCACGCCTGCGGCTTAAGCAGGCAGGCAATGCCGAAGATGAATCCTGCCCATAACGGCTTTTTGCGCACCACCATGAAGACGGAAAGCCCAATCAGTAGAATCAGCAGCGAATTGGCCTGCGACCAATAGCCCGTATCAAAGATGCTTTGCGGGTTAAACGCCCAAACTGCGAGCGCCGCCAATGCCGCTTTCGTGCCTCGAGGGCGTGCCAGGAAAAACAGCAGCACGCAGAACCCCAAATCGGCGGCGGTGACCAAACCGCCCAGGACCATGCGGAAGGTCTTGATCTGCCCCGGTCCCAGCCCGCCAAATACCTGATCCAAACCTACCAGCATCCACGGCAGCAGCGGGGGGTAATCCACATCAGCCAGCTTATCCGGCACATAGAGGTCAAAGGCACCCTCGCGCTGTATCTTAAGGGCAAAGCGCTTGTATTCCCGCACATCGTATTCATAGCCGAAGTTTGCCGCCAGGATGAAGCGTATAAAGCCCCCCAGCAGCAAGATCACCAACGCCGCAATTAAAACCGGATTTGGCTTGCGTTTAGGTGCGTTATTCATCATGTCAAAGAGCCTGAAAACCTATATCAGTAGTGCGATGCCGCCGGCTATAAAGAGATTTAAGAACGCAAGAGGCAACAGCACCTTCCAGCCAACATCCAGCATTTGGTCTATGCGGAAGCGCGGCAGTGTCCATTTGATCCACATAAACACGAATATGAGCAGAATGACCTTGCCCCACATCCAAATGGGGGAGGGGAACCATGGTATGTTTATATTGAACGGTGGCAATGAACCACCCAGGAACAGTATGGTGATCATGCAGGCGACAATGACATTATTCACGAACTCGGCAAAGAAGAATATGCCGAACTTCATGCCGGAATACTCCACATTGTAGCCCGCCACCAGTTCCTGTTCCGCCTCCGCCAGGTCAAAAGGCGTGCGGTTGATCTCCGCCACACTGGTGAACAGGAGAATCAGAAAGCCAAGTGGCAGCAGGAAGATGTTCCAAAGACCATATTGCGCCGCCACTATCCTGCCCACCTGCATAGAGCCGGAGAGCATGACCACCGATACAATCACGAGGATCATAGGCAGCTCGTAGCTGAAGAGCGAAGCGGCGGAGCGCATGGCACCCAGCAGCGACCACTTGTTGCTGGAGCCCCAGCCCGCCATCATCACCGCCAGCACGCCGAACGCCGACAGCGCAACGATATAGAGGACGCCTATGGGAATATCCGAGATGATGAGCCGGTCGCCGAAGGGGATGACCATGAAGGACATGATGCACGGCATAAGGACGAGGAAGGGCGCGATATTGAACACCCACTTATCCACCGCCAGCGGGGTGATATCCTCCTTGCTGATGAGCTTGATCATGTCGGCGAAGAGCTGCCGCCAGCCATGCCAGCCCACCCGCATCGGACCCAACCGGCTCTGGATGTGCCCCGAAACCTTCCGTTCCATCCAAATCAGGTAGAGCGCCATCAAGCTGATGAATATCGCCACAAAGCCCGCCGCCAGCACCATCCAGATCGCGTCCAGCAGCCAGGCGGGAGCCTTCCAGCTCATCCATAACCCTGCACTCCAGTAGTAAACCTCACTTATCCAACGGGCGATCACACCGCCTCCTTGTCACCGATTAAATAGTGAAAACCTAACGATCCACCTCAGGCAGGATTACATCCAGGCTGCCGAAGATTGCCACCACATCCGCAATTTTCCAGCCCAATATGGCATGGGCAAGCACCGCCAGGTTGCCGAATGACGGACAGCGAATCTTCACGCGGTAGGGTTTGAGCGATCCATCCGAAACACAGTGCATGTAATAGTCGCCGCGGGGACCCTCTATGCGGGCGATGCATTCACCTTCCGGTGGGCGCACCGCCTTGGGTGCCTTGCCCCTAATCTCGCCCTCGGGCAAGCCGTCCAGCAGCCGCTCCACCATGCGCGCCGATTCCCGCATCTCTATGATGCGCATGTAATATCGCTCCCAGGTATCCCCATCGTGCCCCATCACTGTGATCAAACCGGAGCCGGGACCCTTGCTGCGGTATTCATCCCAAAACATGGGTTTGATGTTCAGATCCTTGTAGGGTCCGTAAGGTCGGGTAACACGCAAATCGTGGGGGACGCCAGCGGCGCGGATATTGGGACCGGTCACGCCGTAGTCGGCGCAGGTGGCGGCGTCAATGATCCCCACGCCGCGCAACCTCTCCAGAAAGATTTCGTTCTCTATGAGGATGGTTTCGTATTCATCCAGCCGGGAAGGGAGGATTTTACAGAACTCCTTGCAGGCTTGGTAGAACTCGGGGGGGATATCCTGGCTGACGCCGCCGAAGCGCATGTAGTTGTAGGTGAGGCGCTGCCCGCAGGTCATCTCAAACAGGTCCATGATCAGTTCGCGCTCGCGGAATCCATAGAGCATCATGGTGACGGCGCCGAGATCCATGGCGAAGATTCCCATGGAAAGCAGATGGCTGCCGATGCGGTTCAGCTCCGTCATGATGCCACGCAGGTATTGGGCACGGGGCGGAACCTCAAGCCTGAGCATCTCCTCCACCATCATGCACCACACCCAGTTGTTGTTCATGCTGGCGAGGTAGTCTAGACGGTCGGTCAAAGGTAATATTTGGAGATAGGTGCGGTTCTCGCACATCTTCTCTATGCTGCGATGGAGAAAGCCAATATCCGGATAGGCTTCCACGATATGCTCGCCATCCAGCCGAAGGATGAGGCGGAGCACGCCATGGGTGGATGGGTGCTGCGGACCCATGTTGATGATGAATTCGTTATCACCCAAACATTCCAGACGCTCTTTAATCAAATCCTGCGTGGACATCAGTCCTCCTGCGGTCTATTCGCTGCCAGGTGCTGTGGGTTCCTCACCGGGTGGGCTTGGCTCCCCGGGCGGGGTTGGTTCGGTAGTCTTCTTCGTCTCTTTGCTCTCGGGAGGAGGCGTGGTTTCGGTCTTTTTCTTATTCTCCTCTGTAGTCGTCTCTTTTGTGGACGGGGTTGTCTCTTTCCCCGGTGGAGTAGTCACCTTTTCCGGTTCTTTACCGGAAGGCGGGGTGGTTACTTTCTCAGACTCTTTTCCCGTGGGCGGTGGCGTCACCTTTTTCGGTTCGGGTTTACCCGGAGGTCCCACCGCACCGGGACCCTGATCCTTCTCCCCGGGCGGGGGAGTGAATCTGCCGCCAGTGGGTTCGGTTTCACCGCCGCTGCTGACGGAGCCAGGTCCGGTTTCATCGCTCAAATAAATGAGCACGCGAATCTCGCACACACCTATGCCACTGGTGTACCAAAAATACATCTGCGCCTGAACATCGTTGGCAGTGATGGGCAGGTGAATCCGCTCTGCCGGCGTATCGCGGTTGATGGAGCCAAAAGCCCGCTCTACTCCTTCAAACTGGAAGGAATAGAAGACATTGGGTCCACCCTTGCTCACCCGCAATTCCACATCCAGAAAACCGGCATCGTGGCTTTCGGGCAGATCAGCCACCAGCAGTATTTTCCTGCGATCGGTATCCGCTTCCGTGATTTTTATTTTGCTATCCAACAGCTTTTCTCGTGCCTGCGCCAGGTTCACGAGCAGAGCTGTGATTGCTATTATTATGTATAGGGATTTGCGCATCATCAAATCACCAACCAAAGGTCAAATAACCTATTTCTTGGGCAGAGGCTCAAAGTCGGGATGGGTGTAGTCACGGCGCAGGGGGAACCCTTCAAAGTCGGGGGGAGTGAGCAGGCGGCGCAGGTCGGGATGACCGCTGAATTCCACGCCCAACAGATCGTAAACCTCGCGCTCATGGAGGTCGGCGGCGTGCCAGATGCCGGTCAGGGTCGCCAGCTTCGGCTCGGTGCGCGGGATGAAGCACCTGAACACCAGATCGTGCTGATGTTTGGTGCTGGTGACATGATAGCCCACCTCCAACTGCTCCTTGGCAAGCCAGTCGGTGCCGTAGACATATTCCAAGAGGTCAAAGCCCAATTCGGCAGTGTCCCGCACATACTTTGCTATCCTGGGCATGTCTTCGGGTTTTACCGTGATGAAAACCGTCCCAAACTTGTTCACGGTTTCCAGCGGCTTTTGTGGAGCCTTGCCCAACGCTTCTATCAATTCCTCGGGTTGCATCAGTCCATCCTTTTGGGGCTACATCATTTCAACCATGGGCGGGTTTTTAATAGTCACCAGCCACACTTCGCTTTTGTTGTTATCCCCCACGCTGAATGCTGCCTTGGTGCCGTTGGCGTTCATGCTCAGGGGCATTTCGGGATTGGCGTTTGCTACAGCCACCTGTTCCGGTTCGCTGCCGGCGATGCCCACCCGCCATAGCCCGGAACGAGCCGGGGTGCTGGCGGAAGAAAACAGAAAATACACATAATTAGCATCAGGCGAGACCAGTGGCTGCGCAACTTTGCCGATCACATCAAACTTGGTGAGGGCGGCGCGCTCCTTGCCCTCCGGCGTAATACGATAGAGGTCGGTGGCGTTGGTGCCGGGATATTTGGCGGCGAACACGATGTATTTGCCGTCCGGGCTAAACGCGGCGTTGCCGTATTCCAACGCGCCGGTGTCCAACACGCGGTCGGAGCTGCCGCCGTAGTCCGCCGCATGCAACTCCGGTTCGGGCTTTGCCAGCATATAGGTGATAGTGCTGCCGCTGAGGTCGGGGCTGGGGTGTAAGATATCGTAATCATTATCGTGATCACTAGGTTTCCAAAAAGCAATGTCGGACATAGTTGTAGCGGTATAGCGTATGGTGCGTGTGCGTTCCTGCGGTTTCACACTGACCCAGCATATCCGCTTGGTGCCGTAACCAAAGAACAGCTCGCCCGCGTAACCACCGCTGTCAATCAAGCGCGGGGTGCCGCCAAAGTAACTATCCTGCCGCACCGAGGCGTTGAATTCCTCCCCCGCAATGTAGGCGATGAGGGCGCTGGGGTTGGCGATGCGGATAAAGCGGCAGCCCGCCACGCCCTCGGGGCTTACCTTGCGATAGGGCTGGGAATTCTTCACATCGTAGCAGTATACTGCTGCGGATTTGGCGTCGGCGCCGCCGGCATAGAGCAGATAGTTGCCATCAGAGGAAAGGACCGCCCAACCCGCCCAGGCATCGCCCAGAGCCAGCCGGCTGGAACTTGCCTCGCCCGGTGGGGGAGGCGCCTTGGTCTCCTCGGGACCGCATCCCGCCAGCATGAAAGCGAACGGGATAAGCAACAAATATGCGCAGTATTTAATCATCAGTATGTGGGCAGATCCAGCTTGCCTTCCATTTGCGGTTCAATATCAGGCAGATCCTTGATGGAAGTCGCCCAGTTCTTCACAGTTTCCTTCTTGATCTTATCCTGCAGGAGGCAAATACCCTCAAAGAACGATTCGGGGCGGGGCGGGCAGCCCGGCACAAACACATCCACCGGGATGACTTGATCCACGCCCTTGAGCACGCTGTAAGTATCGTAGCGGAAGATGCCGCCCGAGATGGCGCAGGAACCTATGGCAACCACATAGCGCGGTGCGCTCATCTGCTCGTATAATCTGCGCACACGGGGCGCCATCTTGTAGGTGACGGTGCCGGCAATAAACATCAGGTCTGCCTGCCGCGGCGAGGAGCGGAAGAACATGCCGAAGCGGTCAAAGTCGTAGCGGCTGGCGCCGGCGCACATCATCTCTATGGCGCAACAGGCAAGACCAAACAGCATATACCACAGCGAATTAGCGCGGCTCCAGTTGAACACCCTGTCGGTGGTGGTCATGAAGAATTTGCCCAGCGGCACATGTTTGGTGATTTCGGGTAGATGACCTACTACACCCATCGCAAAGCACCCTTTCTCCAGGCATACCCCAGACCTATGATGAGGATAAGAAGGAAGACGCCCATCTCTATAAGTCCGGGAAGCCCTAACGACCGATATATTACCGCCCAGGGGAATAAAAACAGCGCCTCCACATCAAAGACGACGAAGGCGAGGGCGAAGATATAGAATTTGACATCATATTGGACCTGGGTGGGGCCCACGGTGACCTCGCCGCATTCGTAGGTGCTAAGCTTGCGCCGGGACCAGCGTTTGGGCGCAATCAGCATGCTGGCTGCGATGGCGACACCCACAAACCCGATGGCGACCACAAAAAATATGCCGATCATGGCGGAGGGGGATAGCACATTATCTCCTTGGATTGGTTTTAAAATGCCTATTGCCTGCGCTGTCTGTGAATTTAGTCACAGAAGTTTTAAAAATAACATATTGAGTGCATAAATGCAAGGGTTGGGAACATTGCATAACCTCTTTAAAATCCATCCTAAAAAAGAAATTAACCCCACACTGCGGGTGTATTATTTTAATATTAAGCGCTCATTGCCACTTCAGGCAAAGGAGTCCGTATGGCAAGGGTGAAAAAAGTCCGCCCATTGTGGCAGAAGTTGATCCTTTCACTGGTATCAACACTTGTTTTTCTGCTTTTTATTGAGGTATTATCCGCATTTCTTTTCAAAACCGGTATTATCATCCCCCTTGATTGGAAAAAGAACCTGAGCCTGATTTACGACTATGACATGCTTTATTACAATGAACCGTCCCGCACCGCACTTGGCAATTTCAAGGATGTTCGTCCCTGCCGCTACACGACAAACAGCTTTGGATTTCGTGAAGATAGCGAAATAGCTGAGATAAAGCCCGAGGACGAATATCGGATTTTTTGCGTGGGGGATTCATCAACCTTTGGCATTACCGTGGATCAGGTGCAGACCTATCCCGCACAGTTACAATCCATCCTTAATGAACGAAGCAGTGGCACCGAACGCTATCGTGTGATAAATGGGGGCTGTGCCGGCTTCACCTCCTTTCAGGCGGTGCGCTTTATGGAGCGCTGGGTGAAAAAGCTCAAACCTGACCTGATTATCTACTCAATCGGATTCAACGATTCCACCCTTGCCCGGGATGAGGATAAAGATGTTGATTATCATAAAAACGTATTTGCCTGGTTGCAACGGGCTTTTTATTCCTCCAACACTTTTGTATTAATAAACCAATTGACCATTATCAATGTAATGTTAGCCGGTAAAAAGAAAAGGGCAGAACCAACCTGCATTCGTGTGAGACTTTCTGACTATGGAAGCAATCTGAAGCGTTCTGTGCAAATCGCGCGGGAGTATGGCGCCATGATTATATTTTGCCCTATAACTGTTGTACCGCAGTACATGGGCGTAATGCACAAAGTAGCGGCGGAATATAATGTGCCGATTGTGGAGACGGAGGAATCGCTCTGGCGGGCGTTTAACGCCATCTGGAATGGGGCGGAAGACTATGGCGGTCAGAAGTTGGATTACCGGGGTGAGATCGAAATCAGCTTCACCAACTTCGCTGAGATGGGGGAGTTGAAAAGCTCTACCATGCGCACCAAACCCTATGTCTTTGATGATACAATCCACCCCAACCCCATCGGCTACCGTGCCATCGCCGAGGATTTGGCAAAAAGAGTCCCATGACGAAAAGCTAACAGTAGCTGATCATTTGATATACGATAGAATGATGGAATATGGATCCTTCTCCAGGAAGTAACACAACCAAACCGCATCAAGACAAGCGACACCTGCCATGGTTTGCTAAACCATTGCTCATGACAGCCAGCATTGTGATCTTCCTGCTACTGTTGGAAGGCATTTCCACAGTTCTTACCAACTGGATAAAATTTCCTCCCATATTCGTCAGGGAGTATAATCTGGAGGGTAATTTTATCCGGGATTTTGACATTGGCTATGTAAACAAACCGAATGCCTGTTATACAAGTAGAACAAAAATGGGGATTTGTTATTACCGGATTAATGCCCAAGGATTGAGAAGTGATTCTGAAGTAACAAAGCACAAAAGCGAGAATGAGTACAGGATTTTATGCATTGGAGATTCCACAGTATTTGGATTGGATGTTGATCAAAGTGAAACTTTTCCTTATCAATTAGAATCCATCCTAAATAGAAGAGGAAATGGGACACACTATTGTGTGCTTAATGCCGGATGTCCCAGCTACACCAGTTTTCAGGTTATGCGCTATACAGAAGCCAAGCTAAGGGATCTAAATCCCGATATGATTGTCATAGCTGTTGGAGTGAATGATGCCAAACTCAGGGATAGCGAGAAATCGCGCGATTATAGAAGCGGACCCCTGCCATTTTTTCGGCGGTTAATATTTCCGACCAACACATACCTGATTATCAGTTACTTAAAATCGTTATTCATTCCAATAAAAGGGATACAGGCAAGCGATACTCCAGCGGTTGATACAGAGGATTATGCCGAGAATCTTGGGCAGGTTTTGGATATGGCTGATGCGATTGGCGCAACAGTGATTTTTTGTCCGATATCTGTTCCGGGTAAATATCGCTCTGTGTTAAGGGAAATTTCCAACAGTCGGGGAGTAAAAATCGTAGATGCGGAAGAATCTCTGTGGCGTGCATATTCAGATCTTAAAGCAGGATCTAATAAGTATACAGGAATAAGGAGAGACCCGAAGGTTCATGAAATTCAGCAAATAGGTGTTTTGAAAGACGAAACCACGATTCCATATTTTTATACAATACGCAGCAATAACCTGGTTATGATTGATTCCGTCCACCCCAACCCAATTGGCAATCGTGCCATAGCGGAGGATTTGGCTAAAATAATACCCTAAACTTCAAACATAGCCGATTTAAACCTTGCCAAAAAGGGGGTAAGATGTCATTATCCAACAATAAAAAAAGGATCTGGTAAAAATAGCTAATCGCCATTATCATTGGCTCCTAAAATTTTCCTTTTCTTTAACTATCACTATCTTTTTCCTTTTTCTAATAGAAGGAATCTGCACTTTAGTAATCAACTTAGTTGATTTTCCTCAACCTTTAATCAAGAAATATTCTGTAAAACATGAATCATTCGTTAGAGATTTCGATATAGGTTATATTCATAGACCCAATACAAAATATGAAAAAGTGATTAATTCTCGCACTAATCATTACACTATAAATTCACAAAGCTTTCGTAATGAAGTGGAGATACCATCTGAAAAAACACGAAATGAATATCGTATTCTGTGTATAGGTGATTCCTCAACATTTGGTTCTAATGTTGATCAAAATCAAAGTTATCCCGCTCAACTGGAAAAAATCCTCAATCAATGTAACAACAATCGTATATATAGGGTCATAAATGCCGGTTGTGAAGGATACACTTCCTTCCAGGTTATGCGGTTATTAGAATGCAAAGGCTCATTTATCAAACCTGATTTCGTTGTGATCACATGCGGTCTAAACGACTCTATTGATCGTATCGAAAGTGATTTAATGAGTGATTTCCGAAACGGTCCGTTTCCTTTTATTCGCCGTGCAATTTTTAACACAAATTCATATTTTGTCCTTAGTTTTCTAATAAGCAAATTACAAATTCAAAATGAACCCCAAAAACGACCTGTGCCAAGGGTCTCACTTTGTGAATTTAAAGCTAATATCTACAAAATCATCCAATTAGCTTCTCAATTGCGAGCAAATCTAATTCTTTGCCCTATTTCTGCAAGACAGAAATACCGGGATGCGATGATTAAAATTGCCACAACTGAAAACATACCTTTTGTAGACAGTGAGATATCACTTTGGCGTGTTTACAAAATGGTAGAGAATGGATTAAAAGAATATGGTGGTTGGTCTGTCGGTAATGTTTGGGATTTTAATGTAGAAGATGTATATATGACCCTTGGTCACAAGAATAGCGAGGGTTTTATTATGCATTTTAATAGTCGTGTTATGGACGACCCCGGACATCCCAACCCCATCGGTTACTGTGCCATCGCCGAGGATTTGGCTAAAGTCATACCTTAAACAAACTCACTCGTATTCTTCAATATGAACCGACGGTCGTTCATCAGTGGTTATTTTGGTATCAAACTGAGATTTATTGTAAGCCGTTACTTCTTTTTTCCAAACGCGCCCATTCAATGTGATGGTTATAGTATGGGAATCCCTGGGGTGCTCTTCATCAATGAATTCTATGATCCAATGCCCTCTTTCATCCCTAAACAAACTGAAATCTGAGGCGTTTGCTATCAAACTTAAAAAGAAGATAACTGCTAGGAGCATCAATAAAGTCCTGATCATATTTCCTCCCTACATTCATCAACCAATATTTGCCTGATATTTTAGCATTTTTAACCGATGTTAAAAACCCGACCGCTAAGGGTCGGGTTTTGGTGCTTGATTAACTCTATCCGTAGAGCTTGCCCTCGGCGTGGCGTTTGCGCAGCTTGGCGAGCATATCCTGGGTCATACTATCCAGGTTGTAGCTGGGCTTCCAGCCCCATTCATTGCGGGCGGCGGTGTCGTCCACCGACATGGGCCAGCTGTCGGCGATTGCCTGGCGGAAATCCGGCTCGTAGGTTGCGGTGAAGCCGGGGACATACTTGGCGATGTTGGCAGCCAGGTCACCGGCGGAAAACGACATGGAGCCCAGGTTGAAATCGCTGTGGTGCTTGAGGGTCTCCAGCGGGGCTTCCATCAGGTCCATGGTGGCTTTCAGGCAGTCGGGCATATACATCATGGGCAGGCGGGTATCGGCACGCACGAAGCACTTGTATTTGCCTTCCTCTACCGCCTTGTAATATATCTCCACGGCGAAATCGGTGGTGCCGCCGCCGGGCAGCGTCTCGGCGGAGATGATGCCGGGATAACGCAATCCACGCACATCCAGCCCATACTTGTAGAAGTAATAGTCGCTGATGAGCTCGCCGGCGACCTTGGTGATGCCATACATAGTGCGGGGCTTGAGCACGGTCTCCTGCGGAGTGTTATCGCGCGGGGTCTCGGGACCAAACGCAGCGATGGAACTGGGAATCAGCACCTGTTTCATCTTGCGCTCGCGGGCAACCTCCAGCACATTGATGGTGCCGTTCATGTTCACATCCCAGCACAGCATGGGGTTTTGCTCGCCGGTGGCGGAAAGAATTGCCGCCATGTGCACGATGGCGTCTATGCCGTATTTAGCGCAGACCCAGCTTACTGTCTCCCGCTTGGCAACATCTATCATCTCAAAGGGACCAGACTCCAGCAGCGTTTTGCTGGGCTGGGTTTTGCGCCCGGTGGCGATTACGCTCTCGGCGCCATACTTCTGCCGCAGCGCCATAGTCAGTTCGGAGCCAATCTGTCCCACCGACCCGGTGACGAGGATTTTGGTGAAATTAGCCATGATGATTCCCTCTCCTTATATGGTTTGTTGATTGATAGCGGACGGTAAAGATAAGATTTTTAGTAGGGATTCTCAAGAATTTATATAAGTTTGAGCAAATCGCTTATAGCTCTGAACCTTTAAGCAACCGTATGCCGTCACGCAGCAGCCACAGGCTCCAGGGCAGGGTCAACGCAAGCCAGAGGGGCAGCGCGATCGCCAGCGTGAGCCAGTCGCTCAATCCATTGCCCAATGCCGTGCTGGTGCCCCACAGCAGGAGCGCAGCCAAAGCGCCCGGCAACAGCACCCGCGCTTCAGTCAGCAGAAGCCGCCACCAGATGCCTTTATGGGCGCTACTGGTCAATCGCTCCGCCCAGATGGTCAGCCAGGCAGTATAGGCGCTATAGACGATGAGGTTGATGCAGGCGACCGCCACCAAACCCCAGCCCGAGGTGAGCACGAACCAGTCGCCGGCAGCTGCCAGTACCAGGGTCACCAACTTGAGCGGGATCATCAGCTTCTGCCTGCCCAGCGTAATGAGAACCTCGTTGGGGAGTGAGACCACGCCTATCATCACCGCAGCCACCGCGGCAACCATGGCGGCACCCAGCCCGGGCAGATAGACCGGGAGGAGATTTCCCAACACCGTCGGTAGCAATATTACCGCTCCGCCTGCCGCCAGCCCCGAAATAATGGCTGAACCTTGATAGGGCTTATGCAAATAATCTCCCAGACTAGCCGGGTCGTTCGTCTTTCCATAGCGAGCCAAGATGCGGGGTGAGAAGGCAAACGCCAGATTAACCGGGATTAGCGTGAGGAAGCCCGCCACCACTACCCCGATAGTGTAGTACCCAAGCGCCTCCTTACCCAGAATGCTGAGAATGGTAGTGCGGTCTGCCACTAGGAAAAGAAAGCCGGAGAAGTTAAGCAGGAAGAGGGGGAAGCCAATGCCCAGCACCCGCCTGGCGACCTTGCTATCCCAGCCGGGAGCCACCAAACCTCCACCCAACCCTTTGTGCAACACGGGATAAATAGCGGAGACCAGCATTGCACCCAACGCCCCCGGCAAGCCCCACAGCCAAACCGCCGGGATGATCATGGCAAAGGAGATGACCGCTCCCAACGACGATGCCGTGCTAATCACGCCCATGCGCATGTGCGACTTGAGCTGATTATCGGAGTAGAATTCCAGTCGTGATAACGGGATCAGCATGGAGAGCACGATGAATATCAATGATGTCTGGGGATCGGGAATGACCAGAGCAGTGATGACGCAGCCTAGGATAAGGGGGATGAGCAGGATGAGGTTTAAGGTCATGGCGGTGCGGCTGATGCTTTGCGCCAGATCATAGTTACCGCGGGCGATTTCCAATGGGACTTCCCGTGAGAGGGCATAGAGCACACCCAAATGCAAATAGGCGCTGTAGGATTGGATAAGAAGGATGGTGCCCAGCAAGCCATAGTCCGCCGGGGTAAGGAAGTGGGGCACCCAAAAGCCGCGCACCAGGCTTAGCAGTTGTGCCAAGCCAAGCGCCATCCACAGCCGCAGCGCATCCTTAAAAGGTGAATTTGTAGCAACCATCACAGCCCCAACAATCCACTAGGCTTGAGTTTGGGCATAGTCCCCATGTGTGCCGTTACATTCCAGGCAACCAGCACTGCCGGCTTATCCGCCAGGAGCGAGAGAAGGCAATAAGCCGCCGGATCAAGTGCCAGCTGCCATAGAACGTTCCAGCCCCAGCCCAACAGTCCCAGTGCCAACACCCGCAGGCAGATGTTATGGGAGACCACTGCTATCATGCCTTCATCCCCCTGCTCCCGCCGGATGCGATCCACCGCCGCCAGCGCCCTGTGCTGCACTTCGGCAAGCGTTTCGCCAGCGGGGAAGCGTGTAGTGGCAGGATTGCGCTTGAACTCCTCCATGAAGCCGGGATATGCTGCCTGCACCGATTCATAGGGTTTGCCGGCAAGCCCGCCCACATCCACCTCGGCAAGGTTGTCATCTATCTGCAATGGTAGCGGTTTGCTCGCAACCATGAGTTCAGCGGTGGTACGGGCACGCGAGAGCGGACTTGAATATATCACTTTGATGGGGAATGACGCCAGATGCCGGCTGAGTTTTTCCCCCTGCGCTATACCGAGTGGGGTAAGTTCCGAATCCAAGTGTCCCTGAAAAGTCCCGGCTTGATTAGCCTGACTCTGCCCGTGCCGAATGAGAAGGAGTACCAAAGGATTGGAACCGGTCATGCAGTCACCAGTTGAATAGGTGGAATCAAGCGTTTTGGTCTTTTAATCTATCCAGCCAGTCCTCAAATTCGGGGAATTCCTCAGCGCCCGGCGCTTGTGCCGGTGGTGGCGGGATCTGTCCTGCTTCGGAGGGGGCACTGCGCAGTAGGTCGTCTATGCTTTCCAATTTGTCGGTCTTGGGGGGTTCCGGTGGGCGGACGATTTCATCCAGGCTGGGCAGACCCTCTATGGTCAGTGCTTCCTCGGGGGGGACGATGTCTTCCAGCGGTGTTGGTTGAATTGCAGCAGTTTCCTCCAGCGCTTCCAAAGAGGGCGTTGCGATCAAACCAGGTGCCGTCAGTTCATCCAGCCGTGTTGCCTCCTCCTGAACGGGGAAGGGTGACGGTTCCATCATCTCCACCAATTCCGGCGCCAGGAGCATCTCCGGTGAGGTTAACTCCTCCAGCCGTGGCTCCTCAATGGTGGGCATGGGTGCCGGCACTGCAAATTCCGCCAGCACGGCGGGTGGGAGCAACTCGGGTGCAGACAGTTCCTCCAGAACAGGTTCTTCCTCGGTAGCAGGAATGGGCACCGGTGCGATGAGTTCCACCAATTCGGTGGTGGGGATTAGTTCCGGCGCAGTCAAATCCTCCAGTCGGGTTTCCTCCTCCACAGTGGGGATGGTTGCCGGCACTGGGGGTGCTGCCAGTTCGGCAGCGGGAGGCAACTCGGGCGCGGGAAGCTCTTCCACGATGAGCGCTTCCTCAATCATGGGGATTGCTGTATGAGCGACCATATCCACCAATTCGGGTGAAGGCAACAGTTCCGGTGAAGTGAGTTCCTCCAGCCGCGCTTCCTCTGCCACAATGGTGATGGCAATAGGTGCCGCAACTTCCACCTTCTCCACCGCGAATGTGACCTCCGGTGGCGCGAAATCCTCTATCCTGGGAAGGCTCGACTTATCTGTGGTTGGTTCGGGTTTCTCCTCTTCTTCGGCATATTCAACTGCCATCTCCTCATAGCCCGATTCCAAATCAATGGCGGGGGTTTCCTCCGCGGTGATGATGCCTTCCCAATCCATCTCCACCGCGGCGGGCTTGCCGCCTAATCCGCCCTCCTGAGTTATGTTGGCGATGGAGGCAGCAAAGCGCTCCAATTCTTCATCCGAGATTAGCGGCTTGACCGGCTTCTCACTAATTTCCGGTTTCTGTGCCGATACGCCTGCCGTGGCTATCAGGTCGCGGAACTCCTCCCACTTATCCAGCAGCAAATCGGTAGTATCCTTCTCCCTGGTGCCGGTTGCAGATAGCGGGATTGTCTCGGCTGCCTCCCAACTCGTTTTGGACGGCTTAGGTTCCTCAGGCGCCGGCTCTTCCTTCCTGATCTTTTCCAGTTCAGCGTTTATTTGCGCAAGCTTCTGCTGCGCTTCCAGATTATCCGGATTACGCGCAATGATCGCCTTCAGGACTTCGCCAGCTTTTTTCCATAAACCCTGCTGCATGTAGATATCCACCATGGTCAGGGTGTTGAACTCGCTGGTAGTTGGTGGCTGCGGTGTTTCGGCTGCCACGGTAACCTTCTCGGGTGTGGTCTCCGCTGTTGCCTTCTCTATCCACTCCTGATATTGATCATTCTCCGGGTCAAGTTCCTGCAACAGTGTTAGATATCGCAGCGCTTCTTTTTTGAAACCCTGCTCCAGAAGGATGACCACAAGTTCCTTTAGCGCGTTTACATTGTATGAATCAAGCGAAACAGCTTTTTCCAGTTGATTGATGGCGTTGTCGTCACGTCCTGTCTGATGGTAGATGTGGGCAAGATCCAGGCGGGCAGCCACAAATTCGGGGTGATACGAAAGCCCCCGTTCAAGCACCTGAACGGCTTCATCCACCGCACCGGCTGAATAGAGGACTTTGCTTAGCGGAAAAAACGCAACCGAAGCAGGGTCGCCTTCCAGCACCGACTTAAGGCGATGAATTCGCTCCTTGGTGGTCTTCTCTCCGGCTCTTGGCTTTTCCAACGTGCCTTCCCCCTTTATGCTGTAATAAGGGTCTCTAAAAACATACTACCATAGGCAAGCACCAAAGCGGTTGTTATTAATGCCGGCACCCCCGAAGGCAGCACCTCGGGTCTTTTGCCCAGCAACACGGTCGCCACCCGCCAGACGCCCCACAGCGCCGCTGCCACTCCGAATGCCAGCAAGCCTTCGGCAAGCCCTAAAAACGCCCCAGCTATCGTCATCATCTTGATAAAGTTCAGCCCTTCCACCGGCATCAGCTCAACGAAGTGCAATTCAGCCAGCACGAGTATCAAACCGCCCCCCAGAACGGCACCACCCAGACAATTCAACAGTCCTATGCCACCGGGGAGCACCGCAGTTATTCCGGCAGCAACCAGCCCGCCCAGCACCAGGCTTTGCGGCACCAGCCGGTAACGGAAGTCCAGTATGGTCACGGTAAGCAGGATGAATGCCGAGAGCAGGCTGGTCAGTGTGGTGATGGAGAAGCCATAGATGGCAATGGAACCGGCAAGTATGACACCGCCAACCAATTCATATATCAGGTTGTTCAACTTGAGTGAGTGACCGCAGCGCCTGCACTGTCCCCATAAGATTAGATACCAAAAGAGCGGGATGCGGGAATAAAACGGACCGGGAGTTACGCAGGTTTCGCAGCGGGAAGCCGGGTATAGGATGACCCGCCCGCCCCGCTCACGAATCAGGTGCAGGTTTGCCAATCCTCCCAAATAAGCGCCGGCAAGAAAGGCTAAGCTCAGGAACCCTAGTTGATACCACAAAGGCTTGTCCTCATTTTTCCATAAGCTTATGGTTTATATCTTTATGTTAAATCTTAACACAAGAAAAGTAACCAAGTCAAGAAATCAAGGCTGTTATTTAATTTAGTTAATGTTTTGATATTAAAATGCGACTTATAAGATGAAAAAGACATTGTCCATTCTGCTATTCATGGTTCCAGCATTTGTTGTGAATTGCGCCCCACCGGCACCTGATGTAACGGATATCCGCCCGCTGGCGAAGGATTTCCTGGTGGCGTTATCGCGGCATGATACAGCTTCTGTGCTGGCAAGGGTCAGCGATGGGTTCCTTGTCGGCATAGGTGGCGAACCGGCTCTTGCAGAGATGATGGATCGTTACCAAGCGTATCTTGTTCCCAACCTTTTTGAGTTTGACTCTCCTCTTCCCGACGGCAATACCTATCGCACCCGCGCCTACCTCCACGATGGCATACGAACCATGTTGCCTGTTGATATCTGGGTGGTTGCTTCGGGTTCCAGCTGGAAGATAGATCGCATCACCTGGTATGAACCGGTCACAGAGCGCTGATCCAGCACAAGTGTAGTAATCCTAGCTAGTTGCGGTGCTGGCGGACGAAATTCATAACACTGCGGTCGTAGGTGCGTTCCACCTCGGGTGGGAAGAGGCAGCCGGGCAATTCACCACTGCGCCGGTGATAGGCAATACATTCACAGCAAATGCCCTTGCGTGAGCACGGTTCATAGGTGCAGGTGCAGAGGTTCCTCCGGTTATCATCGGTGTTGGCGCACTCTTTCATAGTCCCTCCATGCTCACCGGAACGGGGATAAAGGTCAAAACCAGGATCATGAACGCCAGATAGCCCACCATGATGCGGGAAGGGTTAAGCGGAGTATAGTCATCCGTTGGAGCCGGATGGTCAAGCTTCATAACGAACAAAATAATGAGCGCCCATACGATGTAGCCGGGCCAGAACCAGGTTAAAAGCACCATCAGCACGAAAAAGGTGCGGGCGAAGATGCCGGCGCTCCTGCCCCACAACGCATAGGCAATGTGCCCGCCATCAAGCTGCCCAATAGGCGTTAGGTTGATTGCCGTAATCCACAGTCCTATCCACCCCGCCAGAGCCACCGGATTGGCGGCATTCCCCGCCGAATGCGTGATGGTCTGCATCGCTGAAGTCAGCAGCGAATTACCGAATAATATAAAAGCTTGACCTGAATTGGGCGCGGTGCCCGGCAAAGCCAGCCCCAGCAGATAAACCAGCGTCGCAACCATGAATCCGGCAATTGGTCCCGAGGCGCCCAGATCCATGAGCGCCCGCCGATCAGGAATGCGGCTGCGCACCCGTATCACCGCCCCAAAGGTGCCGAAAGCCTGCAGGGGCATGGGGATGAAATAGGGCAGGCTGGTGCGCACCCCATGCCGCCTGCTGGCAATGTAGTGTGCCATCTCGTGAATGGTGAGTATTCCCAGCAGTGCCGCCGCGAATGGCAAACCCTGTATTAGTGCCAGTGGGTCAGCCAGTGGGTCGTAGCCGACAGCTATAGCGCCGGCAAATGCCACCGAGATGAATGTAGCGATGAACAGGATCAGATTGACTGTGTATTTGTCCCGTTCCTTCTTGTGCAGAGGCTGGTGCAAAAGGGTGAGTTTAACCCGCGCACCTTCCCGCACGATGGAGACCGCGTAGTGTTGCGCTTCCGCCATCTGCCCCAGCGTCCGCAGCGCCTGCGCTTCGCGCGGCAACCCTTCAATCCAATAGCCGTTTCCCAACTTGCCGCAGGATTCCACCCACAAATAATCCGTCACGAAGGTGGGTAGATCCTGCGGCGCTAAAGGTGTTTCCTCCGCCGGTGCCGGTTCATTCATCCTTGATGTATTTCTCTATCAACAGGGAGTATTTGCGGCGTAAAATTGCAGGGATCTTCTCCGGAGCGGTGATTATGGCGCCGGCAAGCCCATGGCGGCAGGGGCAGTCATCATGGAGTGTTCCCAGCTCAGGAATCAGCGTGGTTATCATCGTCTTTACCGTGTTGATGTTGGCATTCAGGTTGGCGATGATCATATCCACTGTCACACCCTCTTCGCTTTCGTGCCAGACATCATAGTCAGTTACACATGCCACCGTGGTGTAGCAAATTTCTGCTTCACGGGCAAGCTTGGCTTCGGGGATGGCGGTCATGCCGATGATATCCATGCCCCATTTGCGATAGACATTGGATTCACCCTTGGTGGAGAATGCCGGTCCCTCCATGCAGATGTAAGTGCCCTTGCGATGGACGGTCGCCCCCGCTTTCTCGGCGTGATCGGCGCAGAGGGCTGCCAGCTTGGGGCAGAAAGGCTCGGCAAAGCCGATGTGCGCGACCAGACCCGGTTCCACGAAGAAGGTAGAGTCGCGGCGCTTGGTGTGGTCAAAGAGCTGGTCGGGGATGACGATGTGCCGCGGGGCATAGTCCTCGCGCAGGCTGCCCACCGCGCTGATGGAGATGATCTGCTCTACACCGATGGATTTTAGCGCCCAGATGTTAGCGTGTACCGGCAGCTTGGTGGGATTGATCAAATGCCCTTTGCCGTGCCGGGGTAAAAACGCCACCAAATCGTTCCCCAGCCTACCCACCATGATCTGATCGCTGGTGTGCCCGAAAGGGGTGTTAATGTCCACCGGCTGAACCTGATATAGACCCGGCAGATCGTATAAACCGCTGCCGCCAAGGACTGCGAAGCGAACTTTTTCCAATGTAGTGCTCCTTTAGGATTTTTTCCCAATTATATCAGAATCGGATGCATCCCTTTTGCAAGCAGTGTGGTGCTTATTTCGCGGATTCAAGCATGCTGATGATAGAGCATGGGTGAAGGCATTACTAAATGTAGTGGTGGACTAAGCCGGGTTATTACTCCTCTTTATGCCGTTCCTCCCACGGTGGTGTAGGGTTCGGCATTGCCCACAAACCCAGTCCGGCTTGACGGGCTTCCTTCTCCAGCTCACCCAGGCTTTCGTCATCCGAATAGCGCCAATACCACCATGCCAGCCCGGCTTTGATCAGCTCCCGGCACAGGTTAGTCCCATCAGGTAAATATACAGTGCCAACGGTTCTGCCATACTTGTCAAGCTCTTTAACCTGCACCGTCACTACTTTGCCATAAGCCATCTTGGAGGTGAACTTTTTCGCCGCCTTGCCAAAGGGTTGTCCTAGCTCCGGGCAGTCCACGCCCTCCAGCCTGATTTCATAACTCGTCTTGTTGCACAGAATCACGATGCTGTCCCCGTCAATGACCCTGACTACCTTACCGCTCAGTTCTGTTTGGGCAATCAGACACGATGCCAAAACGCACAGAATTATCAGGACTTTTCGCACCATGTCATCCCTTTGAATTAGGCGAATTTATACCTTTCATATTCCCGCGCGAACTCTTTATAGTGCTTCGCGCTTTCAATTATTCCGGCTAATTCCTCCGGCTTGAGCGGGCGGATCACCTTGGCGGGCAAGCCGACCGCCAGCGAGCCGGGCGGTATCTCCATGCCGGGCGGCACCAGGGCGTTGGCGCCCACCATGCTGCCTCTGCCTACTTTGGCGCTGTTTAGAATGGTGGCGCCCATGCCTATCAGGCATTCATCCTCTATGGTGCAGCCATGCAAAATAGCGCCATGCCCCACCGTCACGCGGGCACCCACCACGGTCGGGGTGTCAAAATCCACATGGACTACGGCATTATCCTGGATGTTGCTTTCCGCACCTATGGTAATGGGGGCTATATCGCCCCGCAGCACCGTTCCAAACCACACGCTCACCCAGGCGCCCAGCGTAACCTCACCTATCACCCAGGCACCTTCCATTATCATGGCATCGGGGTGCTGGCGGGGATGCTTGTCCTTATATCCGATCAGGTTCATGTCCTGCCTCCCAAAACACTATATCACTATCCACTACTAATATGCCGGCAAGCTCTTTTTTGCGTGCTTTAGAAACGGGTTGGTGATATAATCCTCCTCTATATGATTAAAAAACGAACAAACATAATCTCGGGCATCACCTGTTTCCTTTTCACCATGGTCGTGATCCTCTCTGCACCAAATGTCGTATGTGCGGCAGCAGGTGGCGGTTCAACCGATTCCGTTAAATCTGGAGTAGAGCCTTTACCCTACATCATTATCAGCGCCTTGGTGCTCTTCGCAGGCATCATCATCTTTGACATTATCTTCCATCCTTTGGAGGAGAAGAAGGATGACGGCAAGAAACCCCTTCACGCCAGGACGACTAAGCCAAAGGAAACCAAATCACAGCCCAAGCCCAAATACAGCACCGACTACGACTACCTTTTGGGTCTGAACACGATGCAAACCACCCACCAACTGGAAACCAATCTCAGCAAGGCGATACCGAAACAGTGAAGAAGATAAAAGCACTGGCGGCTTTGATCATTATGGTCGGAGCCTTTTTATTGATCGGCTGCGCCGAGCACAAATCGCCGACCAGCGAGGAAGGTTTGCGCGAGAGCAGTTTTGAAGTGATAGGCTGGGCGGATTCCCCCGGTGGCGCTCCCTACGGCGTTTGCTGGGATGGGCAATATCGTTGGATAACCACCCGCGGCAACAGCCAGAAGATCTGGGCACTTCCCCCCGACAGCGAAACTCCCATCACCAGCTTTAACGCCCCCGCCAGCATGCCCTCCGGCATCGCTTTCCACAACGGGCAACTGTGGGTCACTGATGCCGACTCCGACTATATCTTCGTGCTCAGTCGCGCCGATGGCTCCATCCAGGATATGATCATAGACCCCTGCCCCAACAACAGCGGCATTGCCTGGGTGAACAACAAGCTTTATCTGTGCGACTGGATTGCCGGCTCTATCTATCGCTATGATGCTAATATGAACCTGGAAAAGACATTTTACGGGACTTATCCATATCGCCAGTTCTATGGCATCGGTTGGGATGGAAGCCGATTGTGGGTGGGCGATTATACCCGTGGCAAGGCGTATTGTTTTGATCTGGATCTGAATCCACTGGTTTACAGTGATCCATATATATCACCCGACTATCATCCCACCGGCTGGGCATGGGACGGAGAGCATCTGCTTAACACCGATACCAGCGTCAACCGCATTTACAAGACCAATCCACCACCTCCCACGGATAATTGATGAGAAAGCTGCTGCTGATAACCAGTGTTTTGTTTGCAATCCTGCTGCTGGCGGGCTGCGAGCCGCTGCTCGGTGCGCGCAATCTGGATGAGGGAATTTGCTGGTATGCCGACAGCCAGCTGGGCTGGGTGGCAAAGATCAGCGCACAGGGCGATCGCATCCTTCTGCGCTACATGGATGTGGATACTCCGGTGGCGTTGGCTGCCGTCCCCTTTGACGGCTCGGTGTGGATCTGCGACACCGGCGCGCACGAGATAGTGCATGTGGACCTTTCGGGCAACACGCTCAAGCGGGTGACCGGGTTCGTCACCCCTACCGGGATAGCAGTTGACCCGTTGGAAGAGACGGTGTGGGTGATAGATTCCGTCACCAAACGCCTGACCAAGGTAAGCCCGCGCGGTTCCATCTGGGACTACTATGACGGGTTGACCAATCCGCAGGCGATAGCCATGGACAATTTGACCAGCGAGGTATGGGTTGCAGACGGCGCCAATGGTTTGCTTAAGTTTGATATAGATGCCAATCCTGTAATTCATGTGACGGGCTTGGGTTTTGCCGCCGATGTCTCCACCGATGTGGATGATGGCAGGGTTTATGTCGCGGATCCACCGGGCAACAAGGTCTATTGCCTGAATCCATCGGGCGAATTGCTATGGGTATATACAGGCGCGGGCGAAACCACACCTCTGGTGCGACCGACCAAAGTGCAGGCAGCTCCCTCCGACACGGTATGGATACTGGAGACTGATGCCCACTGCATCCGCCGCATCAGTGCAAACGGACAGGTCAATCTTGCATCTCGGGCTACACTCAGCGCACCCGTGTGCCTCGCCATGAACTGGAGTCGCGAAGAACTATGGCTGGGCGATGTGGAAAAGCATCGCGTTGTTCGCAACGACAAGGGCGGGGTGGCAAAGTCGTGGACAGGTGGGCTGGGGTCACCCGTATCGCTGAGCATCTATGACCCCAATTTGGAGAGGAAAGAATAGCGTTTCCATTTTTCAGTTCTACCTGCTATAATTACTAATAACTCGTGATAGACTGGTTCCGCCGCAGTAAATCCCGAGCTTAGCGAAAATGATATCCAAGGTTCTCTATGGGGGAGAATGTTATGTAGAAAAGGATTAGGATTTCTATGATGCAACCTGTAAAACCAAGGGCTTTACTCATACCGTTTTCCATTATTTTAATTGCATTTGCAGTCTGTTTTCTGCTAAGTGTTGCCTTGCCTCCCAAACCGCATGTCATCCTTATTGGCTTGGACGGTGTTTCCCCCGAACTTCTAGGTTATTTAACGACCACAGGCAAATTGCCTAATATCTCACTTCTTGCTGAGTGTGGAGTATTTGATAAACTCGCCACCCACAAGTTCAGCCAGACGCGGTTGGTCTGGCCCATAATATATTCTGGTTTTTCTCCCGAGCACAATGGCATTTCTGTTGAGTCTGCAGCAGACTGGGTAAAATATGCGTTAACCCCGGAAATGCGCAAGGTTCCTGCAATTTGGGAGGATGTGGCAAATGCCGGGGGATGGGCAATGGTCATCGTGCCCTATGAATCGTATCCTGCAGAGCAGGAAAATCATGTCATGGAAGTATCAGATATCATTCTGCCGATACCGGATGCAACAGGTGAACCTTTTGATGCATATTCAAGCGACAGGGTGCGTGAATGGTCGGTCCCGCGCGTGCAGTGGGGGTTATATGATCCATGGGTTCAGAATTCACTTGATTTTGTCCTTAAGCCCGTTGGTTTCAATCATACATTCAGTTCAAAAGCCAATTATGACCGGGATGTTTTTGGAACTATGCTCAGAGACTTAACTGAAAAAATGCGACGGGAGCTTCTGAGTAAAACCGTATTGGCACAGAGTGGCACTTTGCTTGATTGCGACTTGACCATTGTCTATTTTCAAGGCACTGACTTGATTCAGCACATGTATAACGATGCATCGCCATTGCGAGTAAACACGCTGGGAAGCGAGAATGTGGAAACCGCCATGCGCATTTATGATGCCGCCATAGGCAGGATGATGGATGCCGCGCCTGCGGGAACAACTTTTTGCATCGTCTCGGATCACGGCTTTGATATGGACCCCACCGATCACGCCATCTTTCAAATTAAGCAATACGGGGGAAAGAGCACTTTACAAAGCACGATTGATAAAGCTCAGAGAGCAACAATAAATGGTAAAAGAATGTTCACAGACATAGATTTGGTAAATGACTTCCTTTCAGTTTGTTTAAGTGATGAACTGACCCGGAACGAAAAACAATCAGCCATAAACTTTTTAAGGCAGGAACCGAATCTCTTTCCGGTTGGGCTGGGTTTTGCGGATGACCACAGTTCAGGCATAGACCTGCAACTGCCTGATAAATATGTGGATGATGCCGTTCCGCCAGTCGGAATCTTCTTGCTCTCCGGTCCCGGCACCAAACAGAACAAGCGCCTGGGTGTCATTTCCATTTATGATGTCGCGCCAACCCTGCTTTATGCGCTGAACCTGGATGTGGCAGCCGAAATGGACGGCAAAGTCAAACTCTGCGGGTTTAAATCCAACTGGGTTAGCCGGAATCCGGTAAAGATGATTGCCCGTTTTCCTCCGCGTAAAAAGGTGCAAAACAAAACCATGCAAGATAACTCACGGCGCCTTTTGGAGCTTCAGGGTTTGGGCTACACAGATATCAAGTAACAAACATAGGTATCTTGGCACCAATGCGGCTTTGTGTTGATAAAAGGCTGTATTCGTGTTATATATAGCATCAGGAAACCACTACATCATGACCAAACCTCCGCGTCCCATCCCGCTTTTCGTCCCCCTGCTCGTCCTACTCGTGCTCATCGGCTTTTGCTACATCCTCGGCGTTTTCTTTCCCCCCAAGCCGCAGGTGATTATTGTGGGGCTGGATGGCGTCCCCCCCGAGATAGTGGAATCCATGATGGCACGCGGTGAGCTGCCCAATATGGCGGCACTTGCCGAACGGGGCAACTTCTCCAAGCTGCATACCCATCCCTTCAGTCACACCCGCCTGGTCTGGCCCATCATTTATACCGGCGTTGGACCGGAGCGCAACGGCATCAACATCGCCAATGCCAGCGAATTTGAAAAGATCGCCATCACACCTGCTATGCGCAAAGTCCCTGCATTGTGGGAAGTGGTGGCGGATGCCGGCGGCAGGGCGATCATCATTTCACTCTATGAATCGTATCCCGCCGAACGCACCGATAACATTGTGGAAATCTCCGACCGCATCTGGAATCTGCCCGACCTGGCGGAAAGCCCGCCCGAGGCGTTTTCCAGCGATAAAGTCCAGGATTGGGCGCTGGTGCGCATGAAGTGGGCGCAAAAGAATCCCTGGCTTGAACACACCATGAACTTCATCTTTACCGATGCCGGTTACAACAAGCGCATTAGCGGGGAGATTGAGCGCAATAACCAGGTAATCCAGCTGGTGCGGGCGCAGATATTGGAACGCCTGCGCAGTGATATGGTTTGTGTGCGTGATCTGGCGCTGGCGGGTGCCTTGCGTGATTGCGACCTGATGGTGGTCTATTTTGAGGGAACCGACATTGTGCAGCACATCTTCAATGATTCACTGCCTCCACAGGCACGGTCGCTGGGCCGACGAAAGGTGGAGCAGGCACTGCGCATTTATGATGCCGCCCTGGGCAGAATCATGGATGAGGCTCGCCCCAATGCTTATATCTGCGTAGTATCGGACCACGGTTTTGATCTGGCTTACGAAAAGAAGGTGGATTTTCAATTACGCCGAAGCGTCACCACTGCCCGTGCCCAGGAACTGCTTGCCATGCTTCAGAACGCCCGTCAGGCAGATGGGCAGTCGCTCTATTCGGCTGTCAATCTTCACGGCAGCATCATAACTCTTGCGGTCAACCCGGCATTTGATCAGAAGCAAACCCTTTCGGCGCTGAATTTACTGCGCGAGGAGCCCGATGTTTATCCCGTGAACATCGGCTTGTCGGACGATCATGAATGCGGCATCAACCGTAACATGCCGGAAAAATACCACCCCGATGCCAATCCGCCGCCCGGCATCTTCTTCCTTGCGGGACCGGGAGTGGTGCACCACAAGGAACCCGGCATCGCCTCCATCTATGATGTCACTCCCACCCTGGTCTATGCGTTGGGCTTGGGCGTGGCATCCGACCTGGATGGCAAACCGACGCTGGAGATGTTTCTGCCAGGCTTTGTGCGGAGTCATCCTTTAAAATCCATTGCCGCATTTGCCCCGCGCAAGAACATCGGCAGCACTGCCACCCTGAGCAATGCCGACCGCCTGCTGGAAATGCAGGGTTTGGGCTACATCGGCAGATAGAATCAACACACATTCCTGGAGTGCACCATGAACTCTTTTTATGCTTTTGCAATAATGCTCGCAGCAGGACAGACCATGACTGCCGATGCCATTCCTGCAGCACAAAAAGCAGTCCTGGACTCTGTGCAGATCAAAGCTGAGGGGAAGGGTTACATCGTTTCCGTCACAGGTATTGCCGATGCGATGAACCCAATCTGCGCAACTGATGCTGTGGTCAGCATTATCCCGGACGGGAGTTCCCAGCCGGTCGCCTCCATCACGCCGGGTGAAGCAGGCGAGCCGATTATCATCACACTGAAGACAGTGCACATCCTGCCGGGGGAGGATCAGCAGCTTGCGGTCAATATCCACAGCGGCGGCAACGATATAGTCGCCAGTTGCAGCGCGGCATACTACTCAATCCATAGTGGTCAGCCTCAACTCCTGCTCAAGGTGGAATGGGGCGACCCGCAGGCAAGTGATATTGATGGGGACGGTGTGCAGGAGATAGTCACCGAAGCCGAGTATTGGGGACAATACCTCTGCCATGCCGATTGCATCCCCTATCTGGATGCAATTTATGGTTACGACGGCAGCCGCATCGCCAAGAAGACCGCCGACTACCGCAAGCTCATACCGCTGGATAAAAGCGCTTTGGAAGAATACGAACAGAACCGTGCCCACATTCAGGTGCAAGGGAAATCATACGAGGGTCTGCGTGATGAGGAACGCCGGGACTTGTTCCGGGCGGCGGTGGCTGTTCTGCTGGCATATCGCAATAGCTGGCTCCGTGAGGATGCAACGGAGTGGTGGAAGGCGAACGCCGCATTTCTCTCCCACGCTTTATATGTCGGGCACTACAATGAGTTGCAAGTGGAGCTGGAGCCGGGCAAGGGCAGGCTTTGGAACGGCGAAGATTACACTCTGGTGCGCTAGGCTTCCCGCCTGAATAGCGCTACAAATGCCCCATCCACATCGTGGCAATGGGGATATGTCCGCACAAACGGTCCCTTCAAATTCCAGCACTCTACCAGTTCTTTGGGCAGGCGCTCCACCGCATCAACCGTCGTAAAATCTTTATGCTCTGTTAAAAACGCCGCCACAACTTCCTCATTTTCCTCCGGTTCCATGGTGCAGGTGCTGTAAACCAGCCAGCCGCCGGGGTTGGTCAGCGCCGCCGCCTTCGCCAATAGCGTTTTCTCCAGCTTGACGATAGCCGGCAAAGCCGTGGGCTTGGTTGACCACTTGAGTTCCGGGCGGTGGCGGATGGTGCCCAGATTGCTGCAGGGGCTGTCCAGCAGCACATAGTCAGCAGGGGGGATGTCCGCGGTTAGCAAGTCCGCCTGCATACTGCGGATGATGGTAAATTCCATGCGCTTGGTATTCTCATCCAAAAGGTGCAGCTTTACTTTGTTTTGATCCACCGCTACTATTTCACCTTTATTTCCCATCAGTTGCGCCATAAAGGTGGATTTGCCGCCCAGCCCCGCGCATAAGTCCAGCACCCGTGCGCCTGGCGGTGGCGCCAGAACCATCGGCACCAGCAGCGTGGATTCATCCTGCAGGTAGAAATAACCATCAATGTAGAGTGTGGTCCGCATTATGCCGGTTGCTTTGCCCAGGCGCACGATGGGCAGCCTGGGCGCGCCGGGCGATACATTGTAACCGAGTTTAGTCAACAGCTCGGTCATCTCGTCTACGCTGGTTCTGGTCGTGTTCACCCGCAAGGTAAGAGGTGCCGGCTTGAGCAGGGTCAATCCCAGTTTGCGTGCATCGGCATAGCCGAAGCGGGCAAGCCAGCGCGATGCCAGCCACTGGGGCAGTGCGGTTTCCTCCTCCAGGTCGTTCAGCTCATCCCCCGATGGTTTGAATGGCGCGGGGCGGTTTTCCTCTATCTTGCGCAGCGAGGCGTTCACCATGCCCACCAGGCGGGGGAAGCCGGCTTCGGTGGTGCGCTTGGCGGCTTCATTCACGATGGCGTAAGCGGGGACCCGCTTAAGATGCAGCAGTTGATAGACCGAGATGCGCAAAAGGTCAACAATGCGGGCGGGGATGCTATTAAGGTTCAGGTTGGTGATGGAGGTCAGGGCTTTGTCCAACTGGGGAAGATAACGCAGCGTGCCCATAAGGATCTCGTGGGCAAGGGCTATCTCCCGCGTGTCGGTCACTCCACCGGCGGTCAACTCGGCATCTAGCGCCAGAGTGGCATAGGCGCCCCCGGCAAACACCCGCCCCAGCGCCACCCACGCCGCGGTGCGTCCGTCGCGGGCTGCTATGGGGGCGGCTTCCGGTTCATGGCACTGTATCGGTCGCGGTCGTCTGGGGGATGAGGGCTTGTCTCTGTCCATCTATGGTTTGGAGTTGTTTAGAGTTTCGTTGGCAAGTGGCTGGCGGAGCGGAATCCTTATCGTGAAGGTGGTGCCTGCGCCCGCTTCGCTCTTCACATCTATCTCGCCATGATGATAGTCCTCCACTATGCGCTTGACCAGCGTCAAGCCCAAGCCCCAGCCGCCCTTGCGCGTGGTGAACCCCGGCACAAAGATGAAGCTCAGGTCTTTGCGGTTGATCCCCCTGCCGTTGTCCGTCACTATGAGCACGGCATCCTTCTCATCCGTCGCCAACTTGAGGCGGATAAATCCTCTCCCATCCACCAGCGACTGTGCCGCGTTCTTAATCAGATTCTCCACCACCCACTCCATCAGCTCGGGGGCAAACTGCACATAGAGGTGCGAGGGGACATCAATATCCATCTCCATGGTGTTGCCCAGTGCCGGCAGCCGCCGCTGGCAATAACTATAGGCATTCCTCACCACTTCTACCAGGTCGTGCTTGACGAAAATGGGCTCCTTGCCTATCTCGCCAAAGCGTTCCGCTATCTTGCGCAGGCGCTTGATGTCCTTGTCAAACTCGGTGATCTCCTCCGGCTTAAGCTGCCGTTCCTCCGCCAGTGCCAGCCATCCCATCAAGCCGGAGATGGGCGTGCTCAGCTGGTGCGCAGTCTCCCGCGCCATGCCCACCCAAATCGCCTGCTGTTCACGCTGCCGGGCGTGGCGGTAAGTCAAAAACCCGATGAGCACAAATATCATGATGAGGACGAGCTGTCCCAACGGAATCCACTGCAACAGGTCTATCACGAATGGCGGACCGTAATGGAAATAGGCAAAGGTATCCTTGCGGATGGCGAGGGTGTGCGGATCCTGATAGTAACGATAAATGGCGATGGGTTTATTGATCCTGTCCATGCGCGAGACCATTTCCTTCAGCTTCATCGTCCGTGCTTCGCCTTCCGGAGGCAATTGTGGCTCCAACTGCTTCCAAAAGCTGACAGGTTCCCCCGCGGTGTCGGTGACGATACTGGGGAAGTTCATGGTGCCGCCCAGTTCTCCAATCTCACGGTTTAGCTGCTCCCCGGCATAGGATTCGGAGCTGGAAAGGAGGGAGAGCATAATGGCATAGGCGCTGGATACCCGCTGCTGCTGCTCATATATCTGGTCGGATACATACCAGCTAATCAGGAACAGCATCAGCCCGATGATGACTATGCCGATAAACACATAGGCTTCAAAGATGCCACGGGGCAGGAATTTGATGTTGGGCTTCATAACTCTATAGCGTTGCCATATTTGGGCGTAATTTAATGATAACATGTAGTATTAGTATTGTTTCATCCCCAAAATGGAGGATTTTTGCAAGGGACGATAACCCGGGCACACGGCGCCGGCGGCAGGAGCCAGGCGGAGTTGTTGCGCGACCTGATCCGGCAGCACTTTGACGATGCCGAGTTGGGCAAGCTGGCAGATGGAGCGGTGCTGCCGTTTCCTGCCAGCAGGCTGGTGATCACCTGCGATGGGTTCGTGGTGGCGCCACGATTCTTCCCCGGCGGCAGCATAGGCAAGCTGGCGGCGTGCGGCGCCATCAACGACCTGGCGGCGATGGGCGGGCATCCTCTTTACCTCACAGTGGGATTGATCATAGAGGAGGGGCTGTCCATAGAGGAGCTGGGGCAGCACCTGCAGGCGCTGGCGGAGACTGCGCGCAGCGTGGGGGCGCGGGTGGTTGCCGGCGATACCAAGGTGGTGGGCAAGGGACAGGCGGATGGGCTTTACATCAGCGTGGCGGCGGTGGGCAGGTTGCACGATGGTATTACAGAGGGTCCCCGCCCCGACCGCATCAAAGCCGGCGATGCGCTCTTGATCAACGGGGGGATAGGGGAGCACGGGATGGCGGTGCTGGCGGCGCGGGCGGAACTTCCGCTCAAGACCGTTATCCAGTCGGATTGCGCGGCGCTGTGGGGTTTAGTTGATCCGCTGCTGGCGGCGCTGGGCGACGATGTGCACGCCATGCGCGACCCCACCCGGGGCGGACTCGCCAGTGCGACCATAGAACTGGTGGAATCCAGCGGAGTGGATGTGGAGATGTGGGAGGACAAGCTGCCCATAAGCGCGGCGGTGCGCTCGGCATGTGATATCGTAGGATTTGACCCCCTGCAGGTGGCGAACGAGGGGAAGATGGCGGCATTTGTCTCACCCGAGCGGGCGGAGGAAGCGCTGGCAATCTGGCGGAATCATCCATTGGGTAAGGATACGGCGATTATAGGGAAGGTGACGGCAGAGAGCACGGGGCGGGTGTGGTTGCGCACCGCGCTGGGAAGCCTCAGGCGGGTGGATATGATCGCCGGCGAGCTGCTGCCGCGCATTTGTTAACCGCAGAGAATAATCAGATTAGTGCACGATGTAATATGCAACATGACCAAAGGGCTTTTCACTATTCACAGAACTTGGTAGCGGGAAAAAAGCAAGTTCCTGCATCCGCCTCTCATCGACCAAATCGGGATACCAGAAGGGGTAAATAATCATGTAGTGGATGTTTTCGCGTAGCAGATCATCCACATTTTTGTATGTTTTCATCCGCCCGGCAGACTTCATCGGTTCACCCACCAGCCCCATCAAATCCACTATATAGTGCTGGGAAAAATATCCCATCGCGCCCACATCGTTGACGGCTATCTTTTCCCCTGGCGGGATATCCTCAGCCGCCCATTTCGCCATTCTTACCTGCATCTGCTCAATCTCCCTGATATCAACTGCTATCTGGGACGAGTGGATGAGACTAATTAATCCCGTGCAGATAACCAGCATCGTAATAACTAACCTTTTCATGTTTTCACTAAGCAGAAGAATCCCGTTTAGCAAAAGTATTAAAAACAGTGGGATCAGATGATGAATGTATCTGAAGTAGAATACGCCATAGCGTAGATTCAGGATATACGCGCCAACAGTAACCACAATAAGGATTATTATGGGTAAAAACCGGCGGATTTCGCTCCTATGCTTAATCCAGGTAAAAGCAGCTATGGCAAGGACAATGGTGAACAGAATAAACGATGGAAATGCCAGAAAAAGGGCGAGCATCTTTAGGACTCGTACTATGAAGAAAAGCTGGATGACGCCTGTTTTCACAAAAAAGGTCTGGGGCAGGATTGAACCGCTGATGCTCAGGTATTTTAAAGCCATCGGCAGGACTATCAAACCTATGATTAATATGCCACCAAGCACCCTGGGAAGATTTTTCCTAAAGTCGTCTATCAATTGCCATCCCAGAATTACCGCAATGACAAAGATGCCTTCCACCCTTGACAGTTGCAATAATCCCAGAAAGACCATGCCCAGCCACCATCTAAAGTCCCGGAAGCGAACCAGCCAGAACGCACCCACCGTGAGCGCGGTCATCAGGCTGATTTCCAGACCGGAGAGGGTATCCCAGACCGTGTAGAACTGGACAGCCAGCAGGATGGTGACAAGTGCGGCACCAAGCCGGCTCTTTAGCAGGTCATTTGCCAGGTTATAAGAAAAATACAGGCTCAACAGGAAAAAAATGCCGGATAGGAGGCAGGCTGCTGCCACGGGTGAAAGCCCCAGCCATAGCCCACCTGCCAGTATGTAGGTCCATAGCGGGGAACTGCTGCCAGTGGAGAGCTCGCCGGGATTAAATGAAAGGTCATAGCCGTGCGCTATGTTCTTGGCAAACACCATGTGAATCCAGGAATCATCGGTGGGGAGTCCCAGGTGTCCATTGGCGTTGAGAATCTGCACTATCGTCCATCCGTATATTAATACGATAAGGAGGGCGAGGATAATCACGAGTGTTTTGCCATCGGGGATTGGCAGTTCCCATGCGCCTTTTTTGATCTGGTTGAAGATGGTGTAAACGGTGAGAAAGGCTGCAATTATGATTAGAAGATCAAGGTTGCCCAGGAAATAGATGCTGTTTAGGTTGGCAATTCCGGCAATGCCTTCCAATAAGGGTTTGGTGAAATAGCGCGCCCAGATGGCAAAAGCCAGCAGGATCAGATCAACTGCCAGCTGGATGATGAACAACCTGTTTTTAGTAGTGCTCTCCATCGTTTGGGCATTCATGCAAGGATTTGCTTGATTTTAAGATGTTTCTGAATTTAACGCCTATATAACATTAAAATTGACTGCATGTCAGGTAAAAAATGTTGGTCAGACATACCGCGTGGTCAACTAAAGATACAGTGTCCTAAAAATGATCATTTATATGCCGATTTTATCCTCCCCAAAGTAGTCGAACTCACGTTCAATTGATTTCTCCCAAGAGTTCTGGTCAACACTACATTATCCACATCCCGGCTATTCCACTGATAACTTGTCATACGGGGATCTATCATGAATTGGATGAAATAAATATCGGTTCGTGTAATGGGAACTTCGTAGGTGTAATGTTTCCATAAGTGTTGATCCCATAAAGTATTCGTTACGTGCCATTCCAGTTTACTGCCATAGAGCTTTATCTCTATTGACGGATCAAGGTAGGTGGAGACAACTCTGGTGTCAAAATTAATGTTGAGCGAATCTCCTGCAGTTAGATTGAATGTGGGTGTATTCAGCCATGCCTTCGCCCAGCCATATACAGGCGGTGCCCATGTTACTTGCACACTTCCAACAGCATAGTGGTTGCCTGCGTCACTGTCTTGCGCCCAACCCCCCGTCCCATAATACTGCCAGGAACCAGTAGTCCATCCCGCCGGCGGGAAGGTTGCGCCCTCAAAATCCTGAGTGATCAACAACTCAGCGAAACAGGCGGAAATCATACAACCAAGTAGCACTATGCTTAACCATTTCATCCCAATCATCTCCTTCTACTTATATGCCGATTTAATCCTCCCCAGCGAGGAAGGCTGGATCTGCGCCTGGTTCCCAGACATGTTCCTGCTGATGACGACATTGTCTACGAAGAAGTTTAGTGGTGGAAGAGCAAAAACATCAGGAAACGACCATCGCACAAGATAGGAACCAGAGTCATCAATGGCAGGCAATGTGAAGTTATTATGACTTCGCTTTTTGCGGTCGCATGTATCTGACCAAATCAGGTTTGTTCCCTGATACAAGGCGACTAAAGCTGCAGTTGGTGACACATTGGTGACCTGGCTGTCAAACGATATGTTGAGGATGTCACCTGAATTCAGGTTAATGTTGGGGGTATTCAAATTAGCGGATTGCCCGCTAGTAACCACTGTGCACTGTGCGCAGTTAGTGTGTTCATCTGAGTAGCGCTGCCAGTATGCAATAGGAGGATAATTATTAACCGTCCACCCTGCCGGCGGGAAGGTTGCGCCCTCAAAATCCTGAGTGATCAACACCTCAGCGAAACAGGCGGAAATCATACAACCAAGTAGCACTATGCTTAACCATTTCATCCCAATCATCTCCTATCGTGCATATGAGGCTTTGAGCTGGCCCAGACTCATCGGAACAACTTTAGTGTATGTTCCGGGGTTATCCCAGTCCACATAGCCCTTGCTTGAATCATCCCAATGGTCAAATATTCTGGTGACATCTACTTCCAGATAGGTATGCCCTGCCATTTCAGCTTCACTTAAAGGATCCCAGTAATTAAACTTTGCATAAATGAGATTGGGGCTGGCGTTATAGGCTTCGTAGGTGCCGTTGCCGGAGATGGTGTTGTTGCCGGGAGAGTTTTGGGCACCTCCACCAAGATCGGGAGTGCTATTAGAACCAGTTATATAAATGCCATAACCTTGATTATTGACAATTAAATTATTATAAATATCACCGTTTGAATTATTAAACACAAGTCCGTTTCCACTATTATCGTGAATGTTATTATCATGTATGGGTATATAGCAATATTGTGTTGGCGCATTGCATGAGTTAATTCCAAATTCCTGGTTGTTATGAATATTACAATTATATATATAAATCATAAAATAAGAACTCATATTTTGATAATATATTCCTCCTCCGGTGTTATTGTATATATTACAATTAGATATAGTAAATACACTATTATACCCCTCTGGTTGACAGGTGATTCCATGGGAACTAGAATTACTCACATTACAACTGATTACATGAATATTACCGCAGCCGACAGAACCAGGAAATGTAGTTGCAGCAATGGCAATAACTTGCTTAACTGTTACGGAACTCAAATATGCATGACTTTGCATTTGTCCTGTGAATAATGCCTCAATTGTGAAACATCCAATAATAACTGAGGTATTTTGACCACCCATCCCGTTTGGTCCATTATAGTCCCCAACAATTGTCATATCTGGTCTATCATTAGAGGAAGCAGAAATGTTACTAGCTACCATTGTCGGTGATTCATTCCATGTGCTAGCATCGAGATGTATTGTGCAAGGTATCTGTGGCGCAGGGCACGCATCTATGGCATGCTGGATGGTGGCGAAGGGCTGTGCCTGCGTGCCGGGGTTACTGTCGCTGCCGGCAGTGGATACATAGAAATCCGCGCAGAATACAGGTATAGTGATAGACAGAAGCGAAACGATTACTACAATGATAGGTTTCATTCCGATCACCCCCCGGTGATCCGGAACCTACAAACCCTGGCGACAAACAAATTATATCAAAAAATTCCTGTCAAGGGTGGTATTCAAAAAAAAATTTCACAAATCTATTTTCTACAGGCATCCAAAATGAATAACTCCAGCCCCTGCCTCACATCTATTCTGCTGGTCTTGTTCCCCAGATCCACCTTCCCCAGCCCCAGCAGCATCTTCTCCAGCTTCCCCATGGTGAAATTCTTTACTTGAGTCATGTATTCCTTCACATAGTAGGGGTTTATGCCCAGCCGCTTCGCCAGTTCACCCTGCGATGCCAGATGATGCGCCTTGGTCACCACCAGCAACCGCAGGTGTCGCTCCAAAAGCCCCACCATCTTCTCCGGTTCGCCTTCTTTTTCCAGCACCTTACGCGACAGTTCCAACGCGGCCCGGGGCTGCTTCTTTCCAATATATTCCGTCATCCTGGTTGCCGTCTTTTGATCCACTTTGCCGGCGATCAGCGCAGCATCGTCCTGATTAAGCAGTTTCCGCTCGCCGGCGTGGGCAGTCATTGCCAGCACTGCCTGCACCGAGCACCCCAGATCGTTGCCGCACAGGTCCACCACTGTCTCCGCCAAGTCCTGCGGCAGATCATAGCTAAGCTCCTGGGCACTGTGCCTGATATAGCTGGCTATCAAATCCGGTTTGGGAGAGTCACACTCCACCAGCAATCCGCCAGTTTTCAGGCGGTTGGTCAGCTTGAAGCGTAAATCCGCCTTCCTGTCGGAGATCAATCCCAGAACCAGCATTGGGTTCGGATTGTCCAGATAGGCACCCACCGCCTCCTGCAATTCCTTGTTGGCATCGTGCCAATCGGTAATCAGGCAGGTCCGATAATCGCTGCCCAGAGGCACCATGCCCAGTTCGGCAAGCAAGGTTGCTGGTTGCAACGATCCTGCAGACAATACAGTGAGGTTAAAGTAGCGATATTCAGGAGGAATCAGCTTAACGAACTCACGCTGGGTAAGATGGCGCAGATAGGCGTCCTCCCCCGCTACCAGATAGCAGGGACGGGGCTTGGCGGCAAGTTCCGCCCTCAGTTCCCGGACCTTCACCCTACCAGCCCTCTATGGTGCGGCGCACGATCTCCTGGCTGATATCCTCCGCCAGTCGTTCCTGTGCCTGCTGTTCGGTCTCCGCCTGTCCCTGGCTTGCGGTGGGGAAGTAGGTGACGGAATAAGTGAGGTTCGGCTCGCTCCACAGGATCTCACCACTCACGCGGTCTTCAAATGAAATGGCAACCGTCATGGTAAGGCGGTATTTCTGGATTGCCTCGCCCACGGTGTAGGCTGCCGCTTCCTGCACATAGTTGGTGATGGTGCCATGCAGGATGCTATCCGCCTTGCGCACATCCTTTACCCGCAGGTTGCCGTCCTTGACAAATTCATCCACCACCTTGGAGGTGACCAGTGTCTCCAGCCCGTAATTAAGTGTATTATTCTCAAAGATGGGGATGGCAACCGATTTTATGCCCGGTGGAAGATTGGGCGTAAAGGTATAGTAGCAGCCGGTCAGCAGGATCATCAAACATATTGTCAGGATAAAAGTGCGCATAGCATTACCTCTTTAAAAGGTCCAGCCGAGCCAGTATGCTTTTGCAACGATGGAGAGGCAGACAAGTAAGGATACTATGATTATGGTTTGAAATGTGCGTCTTTCGCTCCGCCAGGCGACCCTGCCCTCCCACTCGTGCCGGGAACGATTCTTCCACGCGGTGATGCGGGGGAGAAAGCGGGGGACATGCCGGCGATACTCATCGTATTCTTCGCCAAATTTATCCTGCAGGAAGTTCTCCTCGGCGCGCACGATGAAATAGTAGTAGATGCCGGTTATCACCATATAGCCCAGTGGCAGCCAGGGGAAAAGCCCGCCCGCGCCCAGCGTGAACCCAAGCCCCAGCAGGATATTACCCACATAGAGAGGGTTGCGCACATGGGCGAAGGGTCCCGCCGTCACCAACTGGCTGGCGCCCACCGTGGTGGTGCGGGTGGCATATCCGGCATAACCCACCCCGGCATAGCGCAGCGCCTCGCCGCCAATTACCACGATTATACCTGTCGCAAGCAACCAGAGGTTGAACTGTGCAAAGATGACCACTGCAAGAAAAAAGGGGATGGGTATATAGGAACGGTAGCGGAAGAGCAAGTTGCCGATGTGGACGGCGGCTGATGGAGATTCAAGCATGGGGAATGGTAGCACGCTGCTTTGTGGTGGTCAACCTGTGCTAATATGGCAGGAATCATGGGCGAGGGAACCACCAAACGCTATCTTATGGCGCTATTCTGGCTCGTCCCGTTGCTGGCGGGCGGGTTGACCACGCTCTATGTCATGTCAGGAGGCATAGATTCGGAGACGATGTCGCTTTGGGTCTACCCGTATAGCTTTGGACACCGCCCCCTGGATGCCATGGCAGCGATAAATGTGACTTATGAGGTCAACATCTTTCGTCCGCTACACTATCTTAACTTTACACTGGATTTCATATTATTCGGTAATATTGCGTTGGGATATCGCCTGGAGAACTTGGCATGGTATTTGTTCACCATTGTCTCGGTGATGCTACTCCTGCGCAGGCTCAAGCAGCCACCCGGGGCGGTGTTTGCCGCCGGGATGTTTCTCGCGCTGCATCCCGCTCACGCCTACATGCTTTACCACATCCACAGCCGCACCGATATAATCGCTGCGCTATTCTTCATCTGGATCGCCTATTTCTTCATCCCCAGGATTGATAAAGTCAGCTTTCACAGTGTTGGATATTGGCTCTCTCTTGCTGTTTTCCTGACCGGCATCTTCTGGAAGGAGAACTTTTTCATCGTGCCTGTAATACTGCTATTTGGCGATCTCTGCTACGGATGGACCAAAGGGAAGCTGTGGAAACGGGTGCTCTACTATGTCCCCTTCGTGCTGGTGGCAATCCTGTCGCTTGCATTGCGCATGGTGTTCATCAGTGGGTTCGGCTACCGGGGGTGGGACATGTGGCGGCTCTTCTCCATGGCCGACCGCATCCCTATCGTGGTGGTAAGCTACCTCAACACAGTGTGGGGGCTTACCTTCTGGGATTGGCAATATTGGGGCTTATGCCTGACCATTGTGTTTCTCATCCTCGGCGATAAGAAGACCCGCCTGGCGCTATTGCTGGCGTTTCTGCTCCTGTTCACCTATCTACCCTCCAAAATCAACTATATGCATGTGTTCGTGTGTAGCGTGGGGCTTGCCATCTGGATGGGGATGGTGTGGCAGATGCCCGCGGTCAATCCACCTCGTCTGTGGCACAGGCTGGTGCCGTGGGTGGCATCGGTGCTTTTGATAGCGGCATGGGCGCCGCTTTACACCATCGATTTGCCCCAAGTGGTGTGGCGGGAAGAGATGCCCAACCGCATCGTGAAATATTTGGTCAAACGCTTTCCATCGCCGCAGCCCAACACCGCGTTTGCGCTGGATGGGGTGGAGGTGCGCGATATCGCCTCCGACAATTACCGGTTAATCCTACTGGATTATGGGCTTAAGCTGGCGCTGAGCCGCGAGGATGTGAGTATACTGCAAACGGCGCAGATTGAAGGAGTGGAGGCAGCCGGTTCAGTTCGTGTGTTGCATGTGGCGGTTCCACCTTATCTTAAATGACTAAATGGAGTGATGGTCTATGGCTATTGCAAGAGCCAGAATTGGCAAGAAGGGCGAGATCGTGATCCCCTCCAGCATCCTCAAGTTGCTGGGGGTAGAGAAGGATGAACTGGTGGAGATTGAATCCACGCCGCAAGGTTTGGTCATCCGACCAGCAGAACTCCCCCTTAAGATGAAGGATGTGCCCAAGGAAGATGCCGACCGTCCCGGCGAGATGGAATAAACAAAGCCATTAGCAAAGGACGCTTTTCTACTGACCTCTTACATGATGACTATCGTGTGATAGTGGTATAATTCAAAATTAAACTGAAAAATTTCTGTGGAGGAAACCATGGATTCCGCCTTAAAAAAGACCGACCCCGAGATTTGGGAGGCTATACATAGCGAAATTCTACGCCAGGGGGGCACGCTGGAGCTGATCGCCAGCGAGAACTTCGTTAGCGGCGCCGTGCTGGAAGCTCTGGGCTCGGTGATGACCAACAAATATGCCGAGGGGTATCCCGGCAAGCGCTACTACGGCGGGTGCGAGTTTGTGGACATAGCCGAGAACCTCGCCCGCGACCGTGCCAAGCAGCTTTTTGGCTGCGATCATGTGAATGTGCAGCCCCACAGCGGGACGCAGGCAAACATGGCGGTTTACCTTGCGGCGCTGAACATCGGCGATACCTACATGGGACTGAACCTTAGCCACGGCGGACACCTCAGCCATGGGCACCCGGTCAACTTTAGCGGCAAATATTTCCATGTGGTGCAGTATTCCGTTGATCCCGAGAGTGAGGTGCTTGACTACGACATACTAATGGCGCAGGCGAAGGAAGTCCGCCCCAAGCTGATTATGGCGGGCGCCAGCGCCTATCCGCGCATTCTGGATTTCGCAGCCTTTCGTCGCATCTGCGATGAGGTGGGGGCGTTCCTCGCAGTGGACATCGCTCATATTGCCGGACTGGTGGTTGCCGGTCTGCATCCTTCACCGGTGCCTTATGCTGATTTCATAACAACAACGACTCACAAAACGCTGCGCGGTCCCCGCGGCGGTATGATCATGTGCAAGGAGGAGCACGCCCAGCTCATAGACAAGACCGTGTTCCCCGGCATCCAGGGCGGACCGCTCATGCATGTGATAGCGGCAAAGGCGGTGGCGTTCAAAGAGGCGCTGGAGCCGGCATTCAAGGACTATCAAAAACAAATCGTAAAGAACGCAGCAGCGCTGGCAGAAGGGTTGAAAGCAGAGGGTGTGCGGCTGGTCGCCGGAGGCACCGACACCCATCTTATGCTTGCCGACATGCGCGGCTTTGGGCTGACGGGCAAGGTGGCGGAAGCGACACTGGAATCGGTGAAAATCACTGTGAACAAGAACACCATCCCTTACGATCCGGAAAAACCGTTCGTGACAAGCGGCGTCCGTCTGGGCACTCCGGCAGTGACCAGCCGCGGCATGAAGGAGCCGCAGATGAAGCTGATTGCGAGCCTCATCGCACAGCGCCTGCGCGCCCCCGAGGACGATGCTGTGGCTTCCGCCATCAAATCCGAAGTGGATATCCTCAGGGATAGCTTCCCGCTTTACCGGGAACTGCTGTGACCATGTTTTACCTATAAAGGAAGTGGACTTAAGAATTGAGCAATTTGGATATAGAAACAGTCTCCCGAAGGATAAAACCTATCCTTAGAAAATTTGGTGTAAAGCGCGCTGGCATCTTTGGTTCGGTAGCCAGAGGTGAGAATATTCCTGGCAGCGATTTGGATCTACTTATTCAAGTGGAAAAAACGACAACCTTAATTAAGCTCCTTAGTCTAAAGAATGTTTTGGAGGATCTCTTAAAGACACATGTGGATTTGGTTGAGTATTCCATGCTCAAGCCTGAGAGAAGGGATGAGGTGCTATCGGAGGAGGTGAAGATTTTTGAAGAGGAAAGATCGTGAGTATCTAAGTGATATTTTGGACAGCCTGAATCTGATCTTTGAATTTACCAAAGGAAAAACATTAGCGGACTTGTCCAATATTGCGATGTTCAGAGATGCAGTATTGATGAGATTTAGCATCATAGGAGAAGCAGTTAAGAATCTTTCGCCGGAAACCAAGGATAAAGAAAAAGACACACCCTGGCGTGAAATTGCTGGTTTGCATGATGTGGTAATCCATCGTTATTTTGGTATTGATTTGGAAAGGATTTGGCGGTTTATTCAAGATGATCTTCCCATTCTAAAGTCCAAAATAGAAAACCTGATTGTTTTGGGGCATGATGATAAGTAGAAACCCAATGCTATTGTTTTTATTATGTGTTTATATCCCTTTTATTAAGATATCAAGACTACGACCAATAGATTGAGAGTCTTAATTGCTGTCATTAAAGAAAAATATAATACTTATAACAATATTAACTGCGGGCTTCCTTCTGGCGCTTTTTACCGTATTCTTTTTCTTCATCATGCCGGCACCCAAAACAACCTCCTCGCTATTACAGGAATTACCTCGCGCCTACATGCTTTACGATGGACTGACCATCAACCTGGATGGCTCACCCGAAGAGACCTTCTGGCTGCGGGATGGTTTTGGGCAATCTACGGCACTGGCGGGGGCATCCGACGGCAAGGGTCGCCTGGCAACCTCTTCATTCAGCTTGGCGTTTGAGCGCTGGCAGGCGCGCAATATCACAATTGATATAGGGATAGATGCCCAGCAGATGTGCCGCAAACTGGAGCTAAAGGTCAATCGGCACGAAGTTAGTTCCACTAATATTACCGGTGGCTATCAGGAGCTATCACTCTCCCTCCCCGATGAGGATCTTGCCTCAGGCGAAAACATCTTGGCGTTTGAATTGACCGGGGAGGGTGAATGTGCCGCCACCGTTGATTACATCCGCTTCCGCCTCGGAAAGTCAGGCATTGGTGGCACACCCGCAGTAGACCAACGACTGATCAGCGGGGCTAAGACGGATGTCCTGGGCACATCTTCATCGTGTGAAATGAACTTCTACCTTAAGGCGCTAAAAAAATCCCGATTGTCATTTACGCTGGGGCATGATAAGGAGAAGGATAGCGAATCTCCAGGCAGGCTGCGCATCTGGTGCCAGGGGGAAGCAACCGAGGGGAAACTGCTGTGGGAGGGGGATTTTCCGGCGCACGGTCAAAAGAAGCTTGATCTGGAACCTGGCAACACAAGCGATGAAATTATCCTGCTAAGCTTTTACATCACCCCAAAACCAGATTCCGAGGACTGGCTATATTTGGCTAAACCCGAATTGGTGTTCGTCGAAGCCGCCGGGAAAGTGACACCCCAGCTTGCGCCGCTGCTGATGGACAAATCCAAGCCACGCACCATCGTGCTCATCTTTGAAGATGCCATGCGGCGTGACATGCTCCCCGCCTATGGTAACAAATTCGTCCAAACGCCCAACCTGGAAGAGATAGCAAAATCGGCTACTATATTTGAGAATTGCTATGCGCCCAGCAACTGGACCTTTCCCTCCTTTTCCAGCATTTTCACATCGCAGCCCCTTACCCGCACCGGTGCCGTGCGCAAGATCGCCATGATGGTGGATAGCATCCCCACGCTCGCGGGTGAACTCAACCGCAATGGGTGGGAGACAGTGCTGCTCACCAGCAATTTCATCACCGGACCCCGGGCGGGGGTTTCCCGTGGCTACAAAAGCGTTCTGGAGCTTTATAATCTGATCAAGCATAAACCTCCCATTACCGTCCGGGAGTATTTACCCGTTTTAAACGTTTACCTTGCCCAGGTCCCGCCAAGTAATGATGTGTTCATAACGATGCATCTGATGGACACCCACGAACCTTATACAGTCCCAGATAAATACCGGAGCTACTATGACGGCATATACAGTCAAATAGAGGGTGAATTCCCCTGGCTTGCCGGATGTCCGTCAGGATTTACACCAGAGCAGATTAAGGACAAGGTTATCTCTATATGCAGTGCCATCAGCTATTTTGACTCAGTCATACCGGAACTGATCAAAACGGTTGCCAACCATCGTGATCCCACCAACACGATCTATATCCTGCTCAGCGACCACGGCGAGGAACTCTGCGACCACGGTGGTGTGGGGCACGGCGGCACGCTCTATGAGGAGATGATCCACATCCCCTTGATCGTTTGGGGCGATGGGGTGAAGTCCGGAAAAAGCGCTGGATTTGTAAACAGCATTGATCTGATGCCTACGATATTGGAAATGGCAGGGGTAGAGGTTCCATCGGGTTTGGAGGGCAGGTCATTTGCCGGGCAGCTAAGTGGCGATTATTCCGGGCAGCCTCGCACGATCTTTTCGGCAATGCAAAAGGGATTGAATTCGCTCAAATGCGCCATAGACAGCCCCTGGAAGTTGATATATACAGGAGATACACCGGAGCTGTATAATCTAATCGATGACCCTGAAGAGACTAGGAATCTCTGTGCTGAACAGCAGGTCGTATTCGGTTATATGAGGGGAATCCTTTGGTCATGGTGGCGGAATATTCATGCAGGCGGAGTTGCCGAAAGCAACCAACAGCTAGTTTTATCTCCACAGGAAATAGAAATACTGCGCGGGCTTGGTTATGTGCAAAAGTAAAAATCTGACATAAAAAAATGTATCATAGTATCAAATAAGGAACTATAATATGTTGAAGGTGGGCAAGCAAAGATGGCTGACATTAATGCGGTAAAACAAAAGATTATTCTGGCTACCATTGAATGCATAGAGAAAAACGGCATTCAAAACATAACCATCCGCGACATTGCCCAAAACGCCGGTGTAAATGTTGCAGCGATCAACTACTATTTTGGCAGCAAGAAAAACCTGCTGGAGACCACATTACATTTGACCATGGATGAAGCTTATGGCGAATTTGAAGATGCACTGCATGATCCTGCCATAGATCCTTATTTCACACTTAGGGCATTTTTGGAAAACACACTCTGGGGCAGCATGAATTCGCCGGGGATCACCAAGGCGCATCTCTTTAATCCAATATACAGCAAAGACAGGAATAATTATGCCTTCCACCGCAATAAAGAATTCGTTAAATTACTTGTTGACCGATTGGTGCCCAAGGGTAATGCAGCAGCCCGCAAGCAGATGAAGTTTGCCATAGTGCAAATGATTGCGGCAGTGGTGATGGTGGGTATGATACCAGAGCTATTTGAACAGGCAACGGGCTTGGATTTCCACAAGGATAAAATCCAGAAGGAGTTTGTAGCACACCTTCTTGATAGATATTTCGGCGCATAAACCAGTCTCTTCTTCTCTGTATGATAGACAACCCCAAAATTCTGCTATAATTTTCCCATGCGCAGACTAAGTGTCTATGTAGAAACCTCGGTTTGGAACATGGCGTTTGCCGATGATTCGCCTGTCTTAAGCAAAGCAAGCGTTGACTTCTTTGACAGGACATCTGCATTTGATTATTACATTTCTGCAATAGTTACTGCAGAAATCGCTCTGTGTTATGATCCCAAGAAGAATTTGATCCTTGATTTGATTGGTAAAATCCGACCAAAGATGCTTGATCTCTCGCCCGAAATAGAAACGCTTGCTCAAAGATATCTGAGTGAAGAGATAATTCCGGCAAAATATGCAAATGATGCATTACATATTGCGGTAGCTTCTTTTTACAGCATAGATTTCATTGTCTCATTCAACTTTGATCACATCGTGAAGGAAAAAACCCGCAATGCAGTAATCGGTATTAATGCCCTGATGATGTATAAAGCCCCAAGAATTATCACTCCAGGAGAAATCATATGAGTACCAATAGAGAAATACAAAATGAACTCCACAGGATTCGGGAGGATATTTCTGTTAAGGTAAAAACCGGGCAAATCGCTAACTGGCTCGAGTATCTAACCAAAGTCTCAGATGAGATAGAACTGCAAAATAAACTTCATTTGCAAAGAGTAACTATGGAAGGACTTCAAAGGTGAACCTTTTGTTCATCCAATAAAACAATGACCGGCTACCCTAAAGATACAGAGGAATATCTGCGCCAGATCTACCGTGGGCGCCCCTGCCTCATTACCGGCGGGCTGGGCTTCATCGGCAGCAACCTGGCACACATTCTGGTTAAGCTGGGCGCCAAGGTGACCATAGTGGATAGCCTGATCCCGGCGTATGGCGGCAACCTGTTCAATATCTCCGATATCCGCGATAAAGTCCACATCAACATCGCCGATGTGCGCGACCCCCACAGCATGAATGTGCTGGTGCAGGGCATGGACTTCATCTTCAACATGGCGGGGCAGGTCAGCCACATAGACTCCATGATTGACCCCACCACCGACCTGGACATCAACTGCCGCAGCCAGCTCACCATCCTGGAGGCGCTGCGGCACCATAACCCCACTGCGCGCATCGTGTTTGCCGGCACCCGCGGGCAATATGGTCGTGCCCGCTACCTCCCGGTGGATGAGGATCACCTCACCATCCCCACCGATGTCAACGGCATCAACAAGGTTGCCGGCGAGTTATATCATCTGGTTTACCAATCGGTCTATGGCATTCCCGCATGTAGCATCCGCATGACCAACACCTATGGACCGCGCCACCTGATGAAGAACAGCCGGCAGGGCTTTCTGGCGTGGTTCGTGCGCCTGGCGATAGACGGCGAGGAGATCAGCATCTATGGCGACGGCAGCCAGAAGCGGGATTTTGTCTATGTGGATGATGTGGTGCGGGCGCTGGTGATGCTGCTGGCGGACGAAAACACTGTGGGGCAGGTATATAACCTGGGGAGCATGGAACCGGTGAGTGTGCGGCAGATAGCCGAGATGGTGATAGAGATCGCGGGGAGCGGCAGCCTGCGCCTGATTGCATGGCCCGAGGATAAGAAGGCGATAGAGATAGGGGATTACTACTCCAGTTACGAGAAGATCAAGCGGGATCTGGCATGGAAGCCAACGATTGATTTGCGGGAGGGGCTAGAGCGGACGGTCAGCTACTACAAGGAGCATAAAGAGCACTACTGGTAGGAGTTTTCTAGGAAGATTCTTTGTATCAACACTGCATTTTAATCTCATCCTTGAAAATTCGGAGTTGAACTCCGAGTTTTCATGGTAAAATCCCTCCATGATTAATCGACCAGATTATATTAAGCAGTTAGAGAAGGCAATTGGGCGTTCACCAATAACTGCATTATTAGGTCCACGCCAATGTGGAAAAACAACACTCGCCAGAATTATTGCCAACAAATATCCCTCTGAGTATTTTGACCTTGAGTCACAGGCGGATATTAGGCGTCTTGAGAATCCTGAAATGGTTTTGGGATCTTTTTCTGGGTTGATTGTCATTGATGAGATTCAAACAAAGCCTGAACTATTCCGGGTTTTGCGTGTCCTTGCCGATCGCCTGGAGAACAAAACTCACTTTTTAATACTTGGGAGTGCATCTACAGACATTATTAGGAATGTTTCTGAGAGTATGGCAGGTCGTGTTGAGTTTGTTGAATTACATGGCTTTGATCTTAGCGAGGTGGGTTTTGATAGCTGGCAATCACTCTGGCTTCGTGGTGGATTCCCTCGCTCCTATTTAGCCAAGTCTGATGATGACAGTGTTGTATGGCGGGAAGGTTTTATAAGAACATTCCTGGAAAGAGACATCCCGCAACTTGGCATTCAAATACCAGCTTCGGCAATGCGTCGTTTTTGGACAATTATTGCGTACAATAATGCAAAGTTATGGAATGCATCTGATTATTCACGCACTCTTGGTCTGAGTGATAAATCAGTAAGATTCTATCTTGACATCCTCACTGGCAGTTTTATGATGCGGCAATTGCTGTCGTGGCATGTCAATATTAGCAAGCGGCAGGTAAAGGCACCAAAGGTGTATTTGCGTGATACCGGGCTTTTACATTCCTTATTGGGGATAAATTCATTTGACGCATTGCTATCGCATCCACAACTTGGTTTTTCGTGGGAAGGATTTGTCATAGAGCAAATTCTACGAATTCTAAATCTACCCTCTGCTTATTTTTGGGCTACTCACAGTGGCGCTGAACTGGACCTGTATATAGAACTGAATGGCAGAAAATTCGGTTTTAAATGTGAATTCAACGAAGCGCCCGCGGTCACAAAATCCATGAGGATAGCAGCTGGTGATTTGAGTCTTGACCACCTTTGGGTTATCTATCCTGGTAAGCATACCTATCCCGCTGAGAAGGGAATCACTATGCTGCCAATCCAAAACCTGAGCGATCTTCCCACACTGATTAGTTATCTCTAACCCCATCATTGAAAATTGGGAGTTGAACTCCGAGATTTCATGGTAAAAAATTCTCAGCATTTCCATTTCCCAAAACATATAATAATTCCGTTAAACATCGCGATTCTCTACCTTTGACGCACCTTCACTATCATCCATAGGAGGTGAAAGATGAGAATAGTAATCCCGGTCCTTATCATCATCCTTGGTTTCGCCCTAAGCGCATCGGCTGCTGGCAAGGTCACCATCACCCTTAACACCGATCAGGTCAACCTGGTCAATGCCGCGGGTGCCGGCGGCACAACCATCTCGTTAACCACGGCACAGGTGGATCTGGTGAAGAAGACCTACCCCAACATTAAGAAGACCAGTATCCTGGTGGCAGCCTCAGCCATGAGCAGTAAAAAGCAGGTGTGCATATCGTGCGACGCTACGGGTAACCCCAGCGCTTCTGCACCATAGACCAACCGATGTGGAATGTCCGGGCGAGTGGTCTTGCCCGGATTTTCTATAGGGGTGAATTTTTTGTTGGAATGTTATGCTTTACTATCCAAATAGAAAAAAACATCACACAGGAAAGGTGAATAATGAAATCCCTATTCTTGATCCTGGCAATCCTTCTGACTGCCTCATTCGTTGAAGCCAAGGTAGCCGAGCTTTGGGACATTACTCTCACAAACGATCAGGTTATTCTGGTCAATGCTGCCGGCGCCAAGGGTGCTACCATCACCCTTACCACATCGCAGTTTAATGCCATCAAACAGAAATTCCCAAACATTACCAAGAATACGCTGCTGGTTAAGCCTTCAGAGATAGATAGTAATAAGAAAATATGTGGGAATGTAGGAACCAACGGCTGTCCGGTCGCCGTTACCCATGGTAACGACTGGGATTATTGATTAATCCGAGTCCAAGTCCGGGCGAGTAATTTGCCCGGGCTTTTTGCTATCCGATGAACAGCCCCACCGCCACCAACACCGGCGTCAGGATGTTGATGAGGACATTCATGCCCATGGAGGGGGCAAGCGCCGGCGGATTATCGGCGTTGCGGAAGGCACCCAAGCCCGCCGGTATCGCAAACACCAGCGTCGCCAAACCGAGGAGCGACCACAGCGGCATGAAGCCCAGCGCTACACAAATTCCAATATCGGCATAGGCACCCAGCAGGAAGGCATTGTAGATGACGCTGGATGCCCGCCGCCCGATGGTGATGGGGAAGTGCCGCCTGCCGATGGTGCGGTCCGCCTCCACATCGGGGAATTGGTTTAGCAGCAGCAGGTTTGCCACCAGGAAGAAGGGGATGAGTGATGCCAGCAGTGCCGGTAGTGCATATTCACCGGTGAGGGCGAAATAAGACCCGTTGACCATCAGCACGCCAAAGCCCAGTCCCGGAACAAGCAGGCACAGGACGGGATTGCGGGTGAACCACTTGGTATAAGCATAGAGCAATACCATTCCCGCCAGCCCCCAGGGGAGCAGGGTCCAGTTCCACCCGATGCAAAAGAAGATGCCCACCGCCGCCACCATGAAGAACGATGTCCAGGAGACGATAAGCGCGGTGCGGGCAAATTCCGGGTTGGCGGGGAGGGTGCCGCTGCCGCCGCTGAAGGGGGTCTTGATGGTCTTCTCGTCCAGACCACTCTTAAAGTCAAAATACTCGTTGAAAGAGTTGACGCAGATGTGGGATGCGATGGCGCCCACCATCACTATTGCGAAATAGAGCCAGTCAACCGGCTTGCCCAGCCACACGGCAACGCCCAAGCCCAGCAGCACACAAGCCGGCGTAAGGATGAGGAACGGCAGCCGGATAATGCCGGCGAAGGATTTAAATGTACTCATTATTTTAATACCATATTGACGTTATGATCTTGTAAAGAAAATCTTGCCTATCTAATATTTCTTTTTTTGACCAATTTTGATAATGTATGAATACTTCGTCTACCATCTCATTAAACGCGGTATTGTTTCCTATCTTAGGTTTATCTGAAATCAATTCTGTCATCAAAATAGCTGATTTTTTGTATTCAATCTTTTTATTTTGAAACCATTTATACTCTTCATCTTCAACATCATTCTCCATGTTTATCGACTTATTAATAGGACCCTCAAGTAGTGTAATATTACCTAATCTATAAAGATAATCTTGATATTCATAGTCATTTTCAAAATCAGGATGTTTTCCTCGCTTCCTTTCCGGAAGAATATGCTCGATTTCCCAATTATTCACAACATTAATAAGAGGCCAATTTCCTTTTTTTCTAAGATAATTTTCAATCATACTAAATAAGAATCTAATTCGGTACTTTGGTTGTAGTTTTCTAATGTCATAAGTTTTTATGCTTTTTTGAAATAATCTAATTTGTTCGTTGATCTCAGGTTGGATAACGTCACTCAAGAATTTCTGTATTTCAGCAACTTGTTCATATTCACGAATGTCTTTTGCCCAATTTGCAAATTTTCTCTCAAAAACCTTTGCTTGAACATAATTCATTATGTAATAAAATATTAGGACACTAATTCGATTGCTTACTTCTGCAATTACTTTGTCAAATATATCATCTTTGATTGCCAATAATAACATTAAGTGTTGTCTAAAAGCTGTCTTCCCTATAAGAGAAATATGTACCAAATAATTATCAGTTGAAACTGGTTTATATATTTCATTCAATGTTCTAACCAGTAAACTGTATTTTTTGGCAGAATTATATAATTCGTTTACAAATGATATGGGTTCCTCATGATACTTAATTTTCTTTTTCGTTTCTTTATTTATTAACCAAGAGTATATCTCATCTTCTCTAATTATCCCATCATGGTATCTAGCGATTAAGAAATATCTAAGAAATCTTAAAGGTCGATCATCCTCTTTGCATCGTTCTAATTCAGTGGTTATATTTTTCCAAACTCTCTTGATAATATCAAATTCCCTTTTACCAGCTTCTCTAAAAATCATGTTTTTAAGTAAGTCCATTGGATTAAGTCCTACACCTCTTTGATTTATAGTTTCGAAAATTTTAAGTGCACCGCTAATGTTTTTAGTGAAAATGATAACCATCTCTACATTATTCAAAAAATATACCATAAATTCTACTATTTTATCATGCTTTCTTATATCATCTTTCAAGAAACTCATTGCACGACTATAACATTCTTGCATTCTTAAAATTGATGAAGAGCTATCTTGAATAAAATTATTCTTCATAGAAATTAATGATTCTAGATAACCTCTACTATCCTCATATTGTAAAGTAATCCTAGATTTATGAGTTCGTGTGTTTAAATCATATTTATAAAGGATATTCTTTATTATACTAAAACATTCGGTCTCATCCTGCGAGATTGTTATGCCTGAGTAGATTAAATCTTGAAAATAGTCACGGAAGGCTGATAGAATAATTGATATAGTGGTTAGGCGTTGTTGTCCATCAATAACTTCGTAAGTATTGTTGTTTCGATCTACTACAATGAGAGAACCAATAAAATAATTTACTTTTTTTCTATTGGATTCAGAAAATTCATCGAAAATATCATCGAGAAATTGATCTACTTGGCTTGCAGGTGCGCCTGATCTCCAGACGTATTCTCTCTGAAAATCAGGGACGAGAAAGAAATAATCAACAAGTTTTTCTATTGTGAGAACTTTAGAATCGACTTCCATGATAGCCCCCAAGAGAAAAAATTTCTTAAATATTAGCATAAAATCTATTCAATGGTAAACATCATTGATAGCTTATCCGGTACACCGCTCCTGCCTTGTCTTCAGATACCAGCAGCGCGCCATCGGGCATGCCCAGCACATCCAAAGGTCGCCCATAGACCGCCACTGAATATTACACAGAAACCAAGCTCTCCGGTTCGCTGATGTTGACCATGCGTGCCGCGGGGGCAAACTTGGCTGCCATCCCCGTCAGTACCTTGCCGTGCCCGAACTCTGTGTAGGTATCCACGCCGTCCTCTACCATGCGCTCCATGATGCTTATCCACTGCACCGGGTGGTCTATCTGCTTGCCCAGCAGGTCCCGTATGACCTCCACATCACTGGCGCGCTTGCCCGACTTGTTGGCAAGGAAGGGCACGGTTGGCGGTTCCAGCGGGGCATTGCGCAGCACTTCGCGCATCCTATCGGCGGCTTCGGTGACCAGCGGGCTGTGGAAGGCGCCCGAGACCGCCAGGGGCAGCATCCTGCCGCCGGCTTCCTTCACCAGTTCGCCCAGTCTGTCCAATCCCGCCTGCGCCCCGCTTACCACCAGTTGCTCCGGTGTGTTGAAGTTGGCGGGAACCACCACTGCGCCCGACTCCTCTGCCGCCTTCCCGCACAGTTCCTCCGCTTTGTCCAGCGACAGGCGCACGATGGCAGCCATCCCGCCCGGGTGCTTGCGGCATGCCTCGGCGATGAACTCCCCGCGCCGGGCAACCAACTCCAGCCCGGCGGCAAAGTCAAACGCCCCGGCAGCATAGAGCGCAGTATATTCCCCCAGTGAGTGTCCCGCCACAAATGCCGGCACGATATGCGGGTGCTTGGTGCGGAAGATGTCCAGCGCGGCGGCACTAAGCGTGTAGATGGAAGGCTGGGCGTTCTCGGTTGCCACCAGCTCTTCCTTGGGTCCCTCCTGCACGATGCGCCACAAATCCCGACCGAGGATCTTGGTAGCCAGCGCGAAATAGTCCCCCACCAGTGGGAAGGCATCCGCCAGTGCCTTGCCCATCCCCACTTCCGCCGAACCCTGACCCGGGAATAGAAACGTTGCTTTCATATAGTCTCCTTTTCCCAATGATAAACCAGCCGAAGGCAGGTCGCAAATCTTTTTGAAACTTTTCTGTGCGATGCCGTCTCTAAAGTTTGAAAACTGATCTTACAATCATAAAGAAAGGTGATAGCAATGAAGACCGTATTTACTTTGATGTTTGGTTTGGTGATATTGACAGGGAACCTTATGGCAGCAGAAGCTCCGGCACCCGAAGTGGCACCAACCACCCCAACGGTAGAGCAAGGCAAAAGCGAACCGGCAACCGGAGAAGAAGGTCAGGAAGCCCATAAGAAGGGAATCCGCATCCAGGTGGGTCAGGATGATACCGGCGGGGTGGATGTAGACAAGCTTAGCGAGGAAAGACAGGCGGATATAGCCAAAGAAGCCATGTCCAGCCCGGTCGCCATTATCGGTGTATTCATCCCCATCGTGGCGATAATCATGTCCATCGGGCTTGTCATCATCATCATAGCGCTGGAATACAAGCGTCGGAGACAACAGAACGAAATCATTCAAGCTGCGATAGAGAAGGGCTTGGAACCTCCCGTCTTCCCCGAGAAGAAGAAGGATCCCATTCGCACCGGAATAATTATGTCGGCATTTGGCTTGGGCATCGGGCTTGCTATCGGGATTACCTCAGAGGAGATTCAGAACGCGGCGCTGGGTCTGATTCTGCTTCTGCCCGGCATCGGTTATCTAATTTATGGATTTCTGCGGCGCAACGGTCAATCCAACGGTAACAGACATTAACATCTAAATAAAGGTTGACTGAGGCTGCGATGAGCACAGCGGTTGCCGAGATGACGATGCAAGAGGATGCTGCCTACCTCGCCCGCTTGCGTGCCGGCGAGGAGGCGGCGTTTGAGCGCATGGTGGGCGAGCATATAGACCGGCTCTATGCTTATGCGCTAAGGATGCTCGGTAATATCGCAGAGGCGGCGGATGCGGTGCAGGAAGCATTCCTGGACGCGCACCGGGCGCTCAGCTCCTTCCGCGGCGAGAGCCGGCTGACCACCTGGCTGCATCGTATCGTGCACCGGCGGTGTCTGGCGGCAATTCGCAAGCGCCGCGGTCACAGCGATGTGGATGAGCTAGCCGCGGTACTGGGTGATGATCGGGTGGATGTCGCCAAGTCGCTGGAGAATGGTGAAATGGAACTAGCAGTCAAGGAATCGCTGGGAGTGTTGCCCCCGGCACAAAAGGAAGCGTTAACTTTGTTCTATTACAGCAATATGAGCTACGAGGAAATTGCGCGAGTAATGGACTTGCCCCTGGGGACGGTCCGCACGCACATCCATCGTGGGAAGGCTGCCATGAGGCAGATTCTTACCAGGAGGGGAGTGGGCACCAATGTCTGAACCATGCTGTGAAGATAAGAATGTAGAGCCCTATGTTGAGGGCGAGCTCAGCGATGAGCAAAAGCGGGAGTTTGAGCATCACCTGACGGAGTGCGACGAGTGCAACGAGCAGGTGGAGGTGGCGCGACGGCTGGAATTCGCCATGCAGAGGGTTGCCGCCAAGATGGAGAAACTCCACCAACGCATTGAAGAGAAGATGCGCGGCGTAGACGAAAAGATCGCCCGCAAAATGGAGAAGGTGCAGGAGCGCATAGAGCGCAAGACCGGCATGATTGACGAACGGATAGCCGCCAAGATGGAGAAACTGCACGAGCGGCTGGAAGCGAAAGCCGGTGGAATGGATGAGAGCGACAGCGGGGATATGGATGAATTTGGTCGGGAGATGGAGGAGTTCGGTCGGGAGATGGATGAATTTGGCAGGGAGATGGATGAGTTTGGTCGCGAGATGGATGCCTTCAGCAGGGAGATGGATGAATACGGCAGAGAGATGGAGGAGTTCGCCCGCGAGATGGAGGCGGAGGCGCCCAAGTGGCTGGCACACAGTGTGATGGAGAAGGTGCATGCCGACGAAGCCGCCAAAGCCGAGCCGAAGCGCAACTGGCTGTTGTGGCTGGGGTGCGTGCTCTTCGGGCTGGGGGCGGTGGCGCTGTGCGTGCTGGTGATATTCTCCGGTGTGGGCAGCATGATAGGCGATGCCATAGCAGCAGCAAGCCCGCAGCTGCAGAACGGCATATTGGGGAACCAGACACTCTTGCTGGGACTGGCTTTACTGCCATTTGGATATGGACTTTTCAGGGTTGGGCAGACGATGGGGTATATTTAATCAGCAATCCCTATATAACCTCAGGGGCTCTGATTTAGGCGCCCCATCGTTTTTCGCACTTAATCCCACCATTTAGTGTTATAGTTATCAGATTTTGCCAACTAAAATGTTAAGCAATCCTACCTTTATTTCTTTAGGAGAATCATGAGATATCTGATCGCATTAACCCTCGTGTTTGCCGCATTAGCGCTGGTTGGTTGCCAGCAGCAGGCGCCTGCCCTACCACCAGCACCGTCCACCACTACCACACCAGCAACACCAACTGCACCAGTCACACCAGCCACCATGTCTATGATGCACGGCATTGGCGGCACCGCCGATGCTGCCTCTGCCAAGACTGCTCTTCGCACCTGGCTGGATTGCTTCGTCAAGGGTGATGGCGGTATCCTCTACGACATGATGCCCAACGCCACCCGGGCGAGCTACGATCAATGGTTCGCCAAGCTAAGCACCAATCCGTCATGGAAAGCTGCCTCTGAATCAGCTAAAGTCCCTACCGCACGCCACCACTTGGTTCTGTTTTTCGAGGAGGCAAAAAAGCAGGGCAGCATGATGGCACCTATCTCCAACCAGGACTTCCAAAAAATCGCCAACACCTGCAAAATGAGCGGTAACATCGCCACCTTCATCAACAAGGGCGATAAGATTATCTTCACAATGTTACCGGAAGGATGTGTGCAGGAGCCCGCCTTCATCAACAAGGGCGAGAAGATGATCTTCACACTGGAACCGGAAGGATGGAAGATGGATGCCAATTTCGCCGGAACCATATTCTATGTGCTGTTTCAAAGAGATGAGATGTAGCTTGAATCTACCTATTGGAGGAATATGAACATTCCAACCTTAAAAATCCTTATTTCAATTGCTTGCCTTATAGCAGCTATGGGTCTCTTGACCATGAGTATTGCGGTTGATGCAAATTCTGTACTTAGGGAACTTCAACCGCAGATAATAAGAGTGGCTCATGGTTCCGCCACATCAGATTCTGCCAATGCTGCCAAGCTAATCCTGAATGATTTTATTGAATGTTTAAAAAATGCAGATGGCGAAAAACTCTACGGCATGCTTCCTCATAGTGCCCGCAACAGCTTCGATCAGTTTTTCAATAGAAATAAATCACTCTTACAAAAACAGGGAAATTCGGCAAAAAAGTTGATAGTAACTCTACTTCGAGAAGCAAAAAATGCAATACCGGAAGAAGGATACGGCTACGGTCTTGTTGGCTTTCTGCAAGATGTCTACGATGAAGATTTTAACCAAATCTTTAGCACTGGCAAGATAGAAGGCAACCATGCTACTTTCACCACATCAGAAGGTGAGGAATTAAACTTCGAATTTCAATCAGATGGCTGGCAGCTTGAGGAAAGCTTTGCCAGAAATATAGTTGCTTACCTAATAGTCTGTGCTGATATCTAAAACATTATAGAGCATAAAATATTGAAAACCATCACTCCTTCTGACAATCAAACCAAACAGCCCAGCTTAACCACCTAATTAATGGGAATTGAAACTTTTATGATGTGCTGCAAGTGGTTTTCTGCTTGAATCCCAAGTTCCAATGTATACGCCACCAATCATTCTAATATTTTATCAGAAATATGAGGAATGTTTCGTTAGCTTTCACAATTCTTTCCCCTTACATTTGACCCCAAACCTCAACCTACTCTATAATACCCACAATCCCCTTGCAATTACCCATCTTTCTGTCATCATTGGTTACAAATAATCAATCCTCTCCCATTACTAGAAATCGAGGTTAAATCATGAAAAACACAGCGTATATCCTGGTCATTATCTTGGGGTTGGTTCTGGTGGGCTGCCAGCAGCAAGCGGCTCCACCCGCAGCGCCGCCCACGACCACTGCTCCCGCAGCGCTGGTGCAGCCTGTCGCACCGGTTACGGTACCCCCCGCTATGCCCATGATGAAGGGCATCGGCGGCACCCCCGACGCAGTCTCCGCCAAGTCCGCCCTGCGCACCTGGCTGGATTGCTTCATCAAGGGCGATGGCGGCATCTTCTATGACATGATGCCCAACGCCACCCGTGCCCGCTACGATCAGTGGTTCACCCAGCTCAGCGCCGACCCCAAGTGGAAGGCTGAACCCGAATCGGCGAAAGTCCCCACTGGTCGGCATTTCATGATGCTGGCGTTTGAGGAAGCCAAGAAGCAGGGCAGCATGATGGCTCCCATCTCGGATGCCGATTTCAATAAAATCGCCGGTACTTGCCAGATGAACGCAAACACCGCCACCTTCATCAACAAAAAGGGCGAGAAGATGCTGTTCACCTTGGAACCGGAAGGCTGGAAGATGGATGTAACTATCGCCAACAGCATGGTGGACGGTATAATAAACAGTGTTAAACTTTAAGGAACCGATAAAACGAAAATGCATCAGGCAATAAAAATAGCATTGGCGATGGCTCTGTGTGGGATTATTCTCCCTACTATCGTGTGGGCAGAGGAGACGGTCACTGCCGTTCCCGCGCCGTGCGAAATGCAGGCAACTGTTCCGGAGACTGCCCAACCGGTTCAACCGGCGTCATGTGTCACTGCATGCTATGGCAACCCCCGCGACGCTTTGCACGCCTTCACCGATTGCATGAAGAAGGCGGACGGGCAGCTTCTTTACAATCTCCTTCCCACCGTCACTCGCGAAAAGTTTGATCAATTCTACGCAGTTAACCGTTCAAGGGTATCGCCTCTCATCACCAACCCGGTAGAGTTCCTTTCCTGGCTGCTGGCAAAGGCACGCTCCGAAATCCCCAATGATGGCTATGCCTATGGATTCAGCGCGCTGATCCTGGTCGTAACCAACGAGCCATTTGACCAGTTGGGTGGCAGTCTGCGTCGCAAGGGCACCAACGCCACCTTCACCATCGGCGGCGGCGAGGAGCTCATCTTTTCGCAGCAAGATAGCGGCTGGACGCTGGAAACTGAGTATGCCAACGAGCTTTTTGACGAACTTAAGGATGTATCACATTTACCGATAAACACTACTGTATCGGAGGATAATGAAGGAAAATCATAGAATTTTACTAATTGGCGTCATGGTGCTTTTTTCCGCAACCTGCGCCTTGGGAGCGGGTATCGGCTCGTTCTCAATTATAATGGAAAAGCAAGCATTAGGCGCATCGGTTGCCAGCAGCACCGAGGCATCCGCCAAGCAGGCGCTGCGTACCTGGTTGGATTGCTTCATCAACGCAGATGGTGGCTCATTCTACGATATGCTGCCCTCTGCTGCCAAAACCAAGTTTGACTCGTGGTTCACCCGGCTAAGCCAATCGGCATCGTGGCAATCGGATCCCGAATCCGCCAAGGTGCCTACTTCTCGCAGCTTTTTGATCCTGGCATTTGAGGAGGCAAAAAAGCAGGGCGGGCTGGGTATGAATGTCAAGGACTCCGATTTTGAGTCGGTTGCCAGTACATGCGTTCTGAACGGTAATAGCGCGACCTTCAACGGGCTGGATGGCACCAAACTGACATTTGAGATTGAGAATAACTATTGGAAGATGGATAGCGATTTTGCCAACAACATGGTGGATGGGATAATTAACAGTGTGGGCGATATAGACTAGGATTGGTGTGTCTCAACAGGTGGGCACAAGCCCGCCTTTTTGTTTGCTCAAAGACCGGTCGCAACAAGAAAAGTGCTACAATGGTTGCATGAAGCAAGGGTCAGCACCAAATAGTAGGCACGATGGCGGATACCTGCAGGTAGCAGTTACCAACACGCCGGAACTGCTTACCTATGCCGTGCCGGAACGCCTGATGGATATGATCGTCCCCGGGGCACGGGTGCGGGTTCCCATCCGCCGGCGCATTGCGGTGGGCATGGCGGTTGCCTTCACCCAAACCGTCCCCCAAAGCGTCACCCTCAAGGATGTCCACAGTGTGTTGGATATCGTCCCCCTCCTCCCGTCGGATTTGCTGCGCCTGGGCACCGAGATAGCGCGCGGCTATGTCTGTTCCCCCTCGGCTGCGCTGGAAGCTCTCATCCCCGGCGGATTCAAGCTCAAAGCCCCCGCCTGCTGTTACCTCACCGCATCGCCGGCACAGGCGCCGCAACTGCTGCTGGACGGTCTGACCCCAGCTGCCCGCACGCTCTACCAGCAAATCGCCCATGCCGGTAGAATCACCGTGCCGGAGATGGAATCCATCGCTGATTACACACCCTATGCCATTTTGATAGATAGTGGTTTGGTTGAACTCATCCCCTTCTGCGATCCCCCGGAAAACGCGCTGGCAGGATTGCAACTCTATTTGGTGGAAGATCAAACGATAAAGGATTTTCCCCAACTCCCCCCGGAGGGAATAAGCGCAGAGGAACTGCAAAAGCTAGGGATCTCCCGCGACCGTCTGGCTCGCTATCTATCGCAGGGCAAGCTGTGGGCGCGCCCGGTGCCCCGCACCTGCGAGACCCGCCATCACCGCACCGTGCGCACCCTCACCCCCGATCAGGAGCAGGCGCTGGATGCCGCCCGAACCACCAATAAACCACTGCTGTTGCACGGCATAACCTCGTCGGGCAAGACAGAGGTCTATTTGCGCCTGGCGGAGGAGGTGCTGGCGCAGGGCAAAACCGTGATCGTGCTGGTGCCGGAACTGGCGCTTACTCCGCAGACCATGGAGCGGTTCCGTGAGCGCCTCGGCGACTGCATCGCGCAGCTCCACTCCGGGCTTACCGCCGCCGAGAAAGCCGACCACTGGCGTCGACTCCGTCGCGGCGAGGCACGGGTAGCCGTGGGGGCACGCTCCGCCATCTTCGCACCGCTGCAGAACCTTGGGCTGATCGTCGTTGACGAGGAGCACGACCAAAGTTACAAGCAGGATGAGAACCCCCGCTACCAAGCGATAAGCGTAGCGCAGGCGCGCGCTCACATCGCCAAAGCCCGCCTCATCATGGGCAGCGCCACCCCCTCGCTGGAATCCATCCACAGCGCCATGGCGGGGCGTTTCGCCCGCGCTGACCTCCCCACCCGCATAGACGCCCGTCCCCTGCCCCGCATGGAACTCATAGACCTGCGCGAAGCTCCCGTCACCGATGGGGCGCCCCTCTCCTCGGCGCTCATCGGCGAGTTGGAGCAGGAGATAGCAAGCGGGGGGCAGGCGATGCTGCTCCTCAACCGGCGTGGGCTGCATCGCTATGCCCTGTGCGAGCACTGCGGTATCTCCCTCTCCTGCCCGCACTGCGATATCAGCCTGGTGCATCACCGTGGCGACCGGCTCATCTGCCACTACTGTGGCTATCGCATCCCCATGCCGTCCAAGTGCCCCATCTGCGGCAGCGAGAAGCTGATGCTCAAGGGCTACGGCACGCAGATGGCTGAGGAAGTCCTGCGCGAGTTGTTCCCCCATTTTGAACTGGGGCGGCTTGATACCGATGTAACTGCCAAACGGGGCGAACTGGAGCGGGTGCTCAAGCGCTTCAGCCGCGGTGAACTGCGCATCCTGCTAGGCACGCAGATGATCGCCAAGGGGCACGATTTCCCTACCGTGGGTTTGGTGGGCATCCTGGACGCCGACAGCTCCCTCAGCCTGCCGGACTTCCGCTCCGCCGAGCGCACCTATGCCCTTATCACGCAGATGTCGGGGCGGGCAGGTCGTGGCGTGCGCGCAGGCAGGGTCATCGTCCAGAGCTACCACCCGGCGCACTATGCCGTGCAGGCAGCCGCCAATTACCACCGCCAGGAGTTCT